>Ga0307933_1000313_pt1 | contig 46404 bp, 46 predicted proteins | sample OrgLakmetageno88_FD_201811 | JGI IMG/M metagenome (GOLD analysis project Ga0307933, IMG submission 201811) | Saline water microbial communities from Organic Lake, Antarctica - #88 | ecosystem: Environmental > Aquatic > Non-marine Saline and Alkaline > Saline | place: Antarctica: Organic Lake... | reverse complement strand
CATGTCCGGCTGTAAGACGTGAGTAGTTTTTCTCAGCAATGGGTAGAGCAACTATACGTTGCATTATGCCGTCTAGGTCTATGCGGGTAGCTTTCGCTGTCTCGCTTTTCTCATCATCTTTTTTATTTTTATCTTTATCAGACTCGCTGCTCGACATAAGCTCTTCATCTGATTTCGGCAACAATGGTGATTTACCCGCCGTTGATAAAACAGTGGCATATAAAGCCGCACGATAAGGCCTATCTTGCTGAGACATATCAATAGAGGCCACCGTTGGACCGCGGTTGGTCGAGGCTGAAAAGTACAAGTACTCTCCGTCAGCAGAGAAAGCAGGCTGTCCAGCGTCACTCATCCCGTCAGTTATAGCCGTGGACTTACTTGCATCAAAGCTATAGAGGTGCAATATCTGGTTGTTGCTTGGGCCAATCAGTGAATAGGCTACCCATTTACTGTCTGGCGATACTGAAATTTGCTGTGAGCCTTCAACAAAACCTTTTCGTACAGGATCTGTACCAATCACATAAGAACGCTCTTTGTTCAAATCAAAGTATTTAAGGTTTAAATGGCTATCACGATAAATAACTTTGCTGTCGTTGTCGGCAAACGCGACTAACTCAAAGTAATTGGTTTTAACATCAGTCATTGCAAAGCTACTGTCGCTTTGCTTACCAAACTGGTCGCTTATCACCAGTTCATAGCCTCCGGTGGCATCAGAAAGGTACGCAATTTTACTACCATCACTTGACCATATCGCGGTCATTTCTCTTACACCATCACTTTGTGAGACGTTGCGAGTGGTGCCATCTTTTAATGGAATAGTGAACACCTCTCCCCTAGCGGTTATAGCGGCGCGTTTGCCAGTGGGAGAGAGCGAGGCAAATTCAATGTTTTTGCTCACATCTTTCCAGCTCACTCTGCGTTGAGGTAAATCTGGGTTGATGCTAATTGCCAAGGTTTGTGTTTGTTTGGTGTTGGTGTCATGCATCATCAGCTCACCTCCCGCTTCAAAAATAATCTCAGAACCGTGTGAATTTGCGCTGAGAATATCCCAAGGCTTAGTGTCAAGCACCCTGCTAACTTGGCCATTTGTGTTGAAGTGATGCAGCGCCACAGAACCATCTCTATCGGAGAGTAAATAGAGTTCATTCCCTACCCACATTGGTTCAAAATCATTGCTGTTGGGTTTGGGCACCTCAGTTGTTTCATCGGTTTTAGTATTGTAAATCCAAACCGGTGGTGAGGTTCCACCGCGATGTTGACGCCAGCCGCTAGCACCTCTATGAGCTTTGTGAAAAGGTCTATAGGCAATAGTTTCGCCATCGTCAGCCCATACAGGGTCAACGGTGCGTGCTTCCATTATTTTTTGCGGGTGGCCGCCATCGGTGCTGACTTCAAACATCTGCGGGGAGCGGTTGTGATTAACCTCGCGCATGCTAGTAAAAACCACACGCTTGCCATCATTTGACCAGCCTTCCATCATATCGCCACCCGGATGCCAAGTAAGCCGCGTGGCCTCGCCACCATTAACTGATATGACATAGACATCTTGATTGTTACCATAGTTAGCAGTGAAGGCTATTTGGGTGCCGTCTGGTGAAAAATGCGGTCGCATTTGGGTTTCGTTATCGCTTACTAATCGCCGTGGGTTTTTACCATTTCGGTCTGCTAACCATAAGTCTTCTGCGTAAACAAACGTAATGTGGGTATCAGAAAGATCGGGTTGCTCTAGCATTTTTGTAGTATTTGCTAGCGTAAATGAACTTGCAATAAGTAGAGGTAGGCCAAGGCTTACAAACTGCGAAATTTTGTTCATGATATGATGTCCTTAAAGGCGTTATTTTATTTTGTTATCTTACTGATGCGGCATAAACGAAGGCTTAAACAAAATCGACCTTCGCTTCTTGACTTTGCTGCGCTCGACTTAAAAACGCCTTTTCTATGACATGTCTTTTTACTTTTAAAGTGGGGGTTAATTCGCCCGACTCTGGCGTCCAATCTGAGCTAGCAACGATGATATGCCCCACTAACTCATGCTTTTCTAGCTTGGTATTAACCCGTAAAAGCGTAGCTTCGAGAGATTCTGCCACTAATACCTTGTTCTGGCTTTGTGCATGTTGGCTTAAATTAACAATCAGTACCGGTTGTTTCAGCGTAGTTCCCATTAAGCACATTTGTTCAATAAACTCATTTTCTGCAAAATGCTTTTCAATGGGAACAGGTGCAACATACTTACCTTTTTCAGTTTTAAATATATCCTTTTTACGTCCTGTAATTTTGACGTACCCATCAGGGTCTAACTCGCCTAAATCGCCGGTCTGCACAAAGCCGTCAATTAACGCTTCTGCTGTTTTAGCATCATCTTTATAATAACCAAGCATGTTAGAATCGGTCTTCATCAAAATCTCACCGTCATCGGCAATTTGCAAGTCAACGCCTTCTGTGGGCAGTGAGATAGTGCCGAACCTTATTGGCCTGTCGAGTCGAGGCGTAGTGCCAGCCGCAAAGGTTTCAGTCATGCCCCAAGCCTCACCAATGTTAATACCTAGCTTTTGGTACCACTCCAAGATTTTCTCGGAAATTGGCGCCGAGCCACTTAAAAAGACACGCGCATCACTCAGACCTAAGCCCGCTTTAATTTTCTTTTTAACCAATGAGCTTACAATGGGTATCTTTAACAGCAAGTCGAGCTTTTTCTGCGGCATTTTTTGTAACACACCTTTTTGAAAAAGTGTCCACAGCCTTGGTACTGAACCAAAAACGGTGGGCGAACAACGCTGTAGGTCTGTACTAAAAGTCTCAAGAGATTCAACAAAATAGATTTGCGCGCCATAACTTAAAAAGGTCGATTCAACATATGCGCGCTCTGTACAATGCGCCAAAGGCAAATACGAAAGCGAGCGATCGTTTTGTGTGGTACCAACGCGTTTTCCTAAATGAATACCCACATTTACAAAACTGCGATAAGAGTGAACTGCGCCTTTTGGTTGGCCCGTGCTACCTGATGTGTACAATATGGTCATTACCGTGTCGGACGTAACTTGTGCGTCAAAGGTCGTTTTTTCGGTAGCTAGGCAGTCTGCCCAACTTACCTCACACGACATTGTCGGATAAGACATATCGATGCGTTTGATACCAGCAGTTACACCGGGCTCTTGCGATGCAAAGTCATCTAACTTACCAATAAATATTGCCTTACACTCAGCATGCTCAAGCACGTATTTTACGGTTTCAGCGTTTGCAGTGGGGTAAATCGGAATGCTTACATACCCACCCATCATTAGTGCAAAGTCGGCAATGAACCACTGCGCACAGTTCTTAGAAAGCAATGCTATTTTATCGCCAGGCTCATATCCGAGTAGCCTTAATTTACACGCGACTGCTGTCGCATGATCAAGAATTTGCTGCCAGGTGAATGTGTGAAGTTCACCTTTAATTGGCTGAAATAATACTTCGCGCTCAGGATGATTCTCAGCCCAATGTTTAAGCTTATCGATAGGTAAATTAATGCTGGCAGCGCTCATCGGTTTCTCTCCAATTATGAAAGTCTTAACTTGTTATATGAGTATATTGCTCGTAGACAGGCTAAAAATCAATTAACATTAATTTAACACCACAGTACTTATAAACCACCCTTATCTTTAGGGGGTATGCTAGCGGCAGTAATGCTCGCTGCAATAACGATACCTAAGCCAAAACTGAAGGGCTCTTCGCCCACAACCAAGATGTAAAAATTCCTGCAGAACTCCATCATTCCAAAATTCACTAGAAATGTTATTAATGTCCCCATCACCGGATGTTTTTGTCTCAACTGGCTAAATTGGTAGTGCCAAGTTGAAGTCTCGGCCTCTTCTGCTTTTCTTAAAGACGCTTGGTCATCCACGGGAATTAAGACTTGTCGACTAAACTTGATAATACGATAAAAGAGCATTCCAAATACCACTAAGGCGCTGAGCCCATATATAATCACAAGAGCCATGTTCGGAATATTATGATAGATGATGAGGCCACCTAAGCCCATACCTAAAACACTCGGAATAAATATGGCATTTGTTTTAGAGACTTTATACGGATCTTGGAGTTTACGATAAAAAAACGTGTGACACTCAGGACAACCATACGATTTTTCGGGCACTTTCCAGTCCTCGCATAGGGCTGTTGTTGCATTAAAGCTGTGTTCACAATTAGGGCATGTGTTAGCCATTGAGTAAAATCCATTTTTTATTGAATTAACTTAAGTTACCAAAAACATCCAAAGTTTCCAGTCGTAAAAATGAGGGCTGATATAAAGTAAATTCGAGGCTTTTATAATAATAATGCATGACTCTATTAACTGGCAATTATATGACACACTTTTCAGCACGAATGATGCACTAACAAAAGAGACGCTTGAGCTCTTTGTGTATATTGCTCGTAAGCGTTGTGACTAAAATAAGGATTTGAGATGCTTGAGTTTATTCAGTTTTTAATTGTTGCAGTAATTGTAGGTGGAATGGTTACGTTCCAAATTTTGTTCGCGCCGCTGATTTTTATCAAGCTGCCTAATGACGTTGCAAGGCCTTTTATCAGAAAGTTCTTTCCATTTTATTATTTATATTTTGGTCTACTGAGCATTGCCTTGTGCGGTGTCTCATACCTCTTGTTAGAGCAAAGCTTTGGCACAACGTTATTTGCGGCATTCGTAATAACTGCTGTTGGATTTATAGTCTCACGACAAATATTCATGCCTTTAGCAAACAGAGCAACAGACCAAGATAGGCAAGCAGATTTCACGAAATACCATAGAATCACGGTTTTGATAAATACCGTGCAGCTGGTCACGATGATAGTTGCTTTGTGGCTGCTGACATAGCACCTAGCGTAATTGAATGATATGAAAAACGAACAACAAACGAGTGACAGCATTCAGGAGTATCTCAAGCTTACACGTGAGACGATGCCTTTATTGGCTAAGCTAGCCAATTCGCAGCAAGAGACAAAACATACTCAAAGATGGCCTGTAACGGAAGATCACTGCTTTCAACGCATTGTGCTCGACAATATATGTGGGGGTGCGTGGTACGAACACATCAAGTCACCCGCTTACCAAAATTTAAGCTTGTCGCAGGCACATGCAGCAGTGCAGCTATGCAAACTTATTATCGAAGCAAAAGAAGATTTGACGCAGCTAAATAAGCGTTCACTTAGCTGGCGAAAAAAACAATACACCTTTGAGTTTTAAACTATGAGTAAACGAACCTCCCCAAAAGATGCTGAGCACGTTAACAGTGCCGACGATTTAGACGACATTGTCGTAGATAAAAGAAGTCAATGGCGAGCCGACGCTGCAAAGGCAAGACGCAGGCAGCGCAGGTATAAAAGAGTCATCACAAAAGAGCTCTTGCTCAACGCCAAAAGCGAATACGGTGATAAACAGTAGAGCAACGTAATTGTGTTTGCAGCATCTAAACTTAATACAGCTTTTCGGACATTGCTGTCGTTAGCTTTGGCGTTCATTTTGGCGATTCTCTTCCGGAAAGGGGAGATAATATATATTTCAAATTATCAGCCTACATTAGGCGAAAATTTATCATACAATCTTCCAAATTTGACTGACGACATAGAGCGTTCAACAGACGTTCAACTTTTACCAAATTAAGAGAATTTAAGAGGGCTTTGCACTCGTTAGCAGTACAAAAAGCTTTCGGCTGGTCTGAAGAAAGCATATCCAAGCTCAGAACAAGTAACGCAATTACCGCCCCAAAAGCGCCTCCCGAGCATTACGTTACAGTTCAACGCAACTTCAATTTCGAGGTATAGCCCAGCCTAAAACGATACTACAAGAATAAATTGTGATCGTAAGACTGGTTGCATGTTACTCCCAGAATTTCAGTACAGAAGCGCTACCACCACAAGACATTAACGGATGCCATTTTCATAAATGTCACTACAAACTCCCTTTAATTGACATCAAACTATCCTGAAAGACAGCTGCAACAGATTTTTAGTACAGCTGCGCTACAAATTTTTTGACAATCTCAGCATGCACTTTCACAACATCACCGATGATAATCAAGGCTGGTGAGCCGATTTGTTCGCGGGCGACTAAGTCATCTAATTCTGACAATATCCCGGTTACTACGCGCTGTTCTGGCCTGCTGCCGTTCTCAATTATCGCGACTGGGGTATTTGGCGACCGACCATGTTCAATCAGATTCGACTTTACATCAGCACTTCGGATGATTCCCATATAAACCACTAAGGTTTGCTTGGATTGCGCGAGCGATGCCCAGTCGGGCTGCTCTCCAGCAACAGATGAGGCGGAATTAATTTTACAGTGGCCGGTAATAAATTGGACCGACTGTGCATGATCTCTGTGGGTGAGCGGAATAGCAGCGGAAGCCGCACAAGCGCTGGCAGCGGTGATGCCCGGCACTACCGAAAAATCGATATTCTCTTCCACTAAGGCTTGAGCCTCTTCACCACCGCGGCCAAAAATGAACGGATCGCCACCTTTTAATCGACAAATTTGCTTTCCCATTTTCGCCTGCTCTATCAGAATTTTATGGATCCGCATTTGCGCAACACTGTGATTACCCGCTTTCTTTCCTACCGAGATAAATTCAGCGTCTTTACGGCAGAGCGCCAAAACCTCAGGCGATATTAAGTGATCATACACAATCACATCTGAGCGCTGCATGATTTGTAGCGCTTTAATCGTCAATAAGTCAGGATCTCCAGGGCCTCCACCAACTAGGTGTACATGCCCTTTACCACCGCCTCCCTGCCAGTTATCTAATTGATGTTGCATCTCTTTGTGCGCAGCAGCCATATCGCCACTTGCCAAAACGACACTCAGCTTACTGCGCAAAGCCGATTCCCAAAAATGACGACGTTGCTTAAAATCGTTCAACGTCTGTTTTACCTGACTGCGAAAACTGCCCGCAAGCTGGGCCATAGCGCCGGTATAGCGCGGGATCCACTGTTCTAACTTTTCTTTATAGATGCGCCCAAGTACGGGAGCACTGCCACCGGTCGAAATCGCTATTATCATGGGTGAGCGGTCAACAATAGAAGGAAACACGAATTGACAGCGCTGTGGATCATCCACCACATTCACCAACACATTGGCCTGCTCTGCTGCCTTGAAAACTGACTGATTCACCTCTTCTTTTTCAGTTGCCGCAATCACAAGCCGCTTGCCCTTCACCAACGCAGCGTGGAACTCTTCATACAACAAGGTCAATTTATCAGGTGCCATTGCCACCAATTCTTCGCAGATCCGTGGTGCAACCACGGTAACCGCCGCGTTTGCTTGTAATAAAGATTGAACTTTACGATATGCCACATCGCCACCGCCCACTACCAGTACGGGCTTGTTTGTCAGCCGAGCAAATATCGGCAAAAATTCCATTTAACGCAAAACCCGTGTCATATACCACCACCGTCGATATTCTCGTGTAGACCACATTCACGCATAAGCCCAAAAAAGCGCGTTTGTTCTTCAGTCATCCCTGGCTCTAACTTACGCGAAGTATGGACGTCGCCAACCGACACATAGCCTTGTTCCCATAATGGATGGTAAGGTAAAGCATGATTTGTCAGATATTGGTGGATGTCACGGTTCGACCAATCCAAAATCGGATGCACTTTGTAGATGGGCGAATGTTCGCCACTTATTGTCGATATTTCTACAAGCTGCTTATCAGCGCGACTGCTCGACTGACCTGCGCGGATACCGCTAAACCAAGTGCCAGCTTTATGCTCCTGCATTGCACGCTGCATCGGCTCAAGTTTGTTCATCTTATTGTACTGCCGAAGGCCAGTCTCACCTTTATGCCATAGTTGCCCAAATTTGGCTTCTTGCCATGCTGGACTTAAATCATGCCTATGGACCTTAAGATTTAGCCGTAAACGCTGAGTCAACTCTTCAATAAATTGATACGTTTCAGGAAATAAATATCCGGTGTCTGTCACAATCACTGGAATGTCAGCTTGTTGTTGAGTAAGCATATGTAGTAACACAGCTGACTGGATCCCAAAACTTGAGCTCAACACAGCTTGTGCTGGTAAATACTGAAGCGACCATGCAACCCGTTGCTCTGCGCTCATTGCGCTAAGCGCAGCGTTGATTTGCTGCAGATCTTCGACACTAGGTCTTGGCCTGCTTGATGTTTGCGCGCTTGTTCCAAGCGCTCTGCTCGATTCAATCATATTTATTCTTACTCCTCGCTCACTCGGTGCTTAGCTATTTATTGCTCGCTACTTATTGCTCGCTAGGCGTAAAAATCAGTTTTTGATACTTTGACTTCAGCCACAATCTTTTTGCGAATCACAAAATCACCGAAGCCTTCACCACTCAAACGCTCGCTCGCCCAACGTCCAATCAATTCGTCGATAGCAGGCAAATAAACGTCCTCGTCAACGTTTTCAAGGTATATCTTAGGTATCCGAGTACCCTCCCGATTGCCACCGAGATATACGTTGTATTTGCCGGGCCCTTTGCCGACAAATCCAATCTCAGCGAGCATGGCACGTCCGCAGCCGTTGGGACAACCTACAACACGCAGAATGATGGCGTCGTTATCAAGTCCGTGCTGCACCAACATCTGCTCTGTCTTCTCAATCAAGCTTGGTAAATAACGCTCGGCTTCAGCCATCGCCAGGGGACATGTTGGCAAAGACACACATGCCATAGAGCTAAAACGTTGCTCGCTGTGCGATACGTCCATTAATCCGTGAGCTACTGCGATGGCCTCGATAAAGCCCTTTTGGTCACTCGGCACACCCGCCACAATCAAGTTCTGATTTGCGGTCATACGAAAATCACCCTGATGGATTGCAGCTAGCTTACGACATCCGGTTTTTAGCGCTTTGTCTGGATAATCTAAAATTCGACCGTTTTGAATAAAGAGCGTTAAATGATGCTTGCCATCAATGCCCTCAACCCAACCAATGCGGTCGCCTCTATGGGTAAACTCGTAGGCACGACTAGGTTCAAACTTTACTCCAGCACGACGCTCAACTTCTGTTTTGAAGGCATCACTGCCGAAGGTATCAAGTGTGTATTTCGTTTTGGCATTCTTGCGATTGACTCGATTGCCCCAGTCGCGCTGCACACCCACTACATGCTCTGCAATCGTAAGGGTGTGCTGTAGAGGAATAAAACCAAAATCGTCAGCTTTACGAGGATAGGTAGTTTCATCACCGTGGGTCATGGCTAATCCGCCACCCACTAACACATTGAATCCAAGGAGCTGGCCGTTTTCAGCGATTGCAACGAAGTTTAAGTCGTTAGCGTGAACGTCTACCTCATTATTAGGAGGGATGGTGACCGTCGTTTTAAACTTGCGTGGCAAATAAGTCGAACCCAATATTGGCTCTTCAGTGCTCTCGCTTTTTTCACCATTAAGCCAAATCTCAGCATAAGCTTTCGTTTTTGGCAGTAAATGTTCAGATATCTTCGCAGCCCACTCATAAGCATGCTGATGCAGCTCAGACTCGACGGGGTTAGTGGTACACAGCACGTTACGATTTACATCACCAGCGGTTGCAATCGAATCAATGCCAACGCTGTTTAGCATCTGATGCATATCTTTGATGTTGGGCTTTAACACACCGTGAAATTGAAACGTCTGCCTAGTAGTAAGGCGAATGCTGCCATACATGGTTCGCTCGTCGGCAAATTTATCAATCGCTAACCATTGTTGAGGCGTAATAATGCCGCCTGGCATACGAGCTCGTAGCATTACATTATGTAGTGGTTCGAGCTTTTGCTTGACCCGCTCGCCGCGAATATCTCTATCGTCCTGCTGATACATGCCATGAAAGCGAATCAACTGAAAGTTATCAGCGCTGAATCCGCCCGTGAGCGGATCTACAAGATCTTCGGGGATCATACCGCGCAAAAAATTGCTGCTCGCTTTCAAGCGCTCATTATCGGCAAACTTCGCACCGGTGTCGTGCTTACTATTTGGCTGTGTAGTGCCCGGCTCACTGTTTTGAGCAGGTGATTTTTGATCTGAAGTATTCACGTTTAATCCTAATTAATATGTGACATGTTGTGCGGCGAATTGGCTCGCTAAAACCTTAGCTAATACACGTCTTTTTGATAACGACCGTCACTGCGTAGGTCTTGTAAATATTGCTGCGCCTGTTCATCACTTAAAACACCGTGTTCTTGAATGAGCGCCTTCAGAGCGGTATGAACATCTTTAGCCATATGATTGGCATCACCACAAACGTAAAAATGTGCGCCTTGTTGCAGCCATTCATAAATCTCTGCGCCCCGCAGCTTGAGTCGGTCTTGCACATAAATCTTGTCGGCTTGATCACGGCTAAAGGCCAAATCGATTTTGCTCAGTAGGCCTGACTTAACATATGCTTGAATTTCAGTTTGATATAGGAAGTCTTGGCTAAAGGTACGCTCACCAAACACTAACCAGTTTTTGCCCTGCGCACCGCGTGACTCACGCTCTTGTAAAAAGGCTCTAAACGGCGCAACGCCGGTGCCCGGCCCCACCATAATAATGGGTAAACTGTCATCAGCAGGCAGCCTAAATTTATCATTCGGTTCGACATAAACTCGGACTTCAGCGCCTTCCACGGTATGATGTGCAAGGTAGCCAGAGCAGCCACCAAGGTGTGCTCTACCGAAGGCTTCGTATTCAACCACTGCTACCGTTAAATGCACTTCACTCTCCACTTCAGCTTGTGAGGACGCAACGGAGTACAAGCGAGGCTGAATTTTACGCAAACAGTCAACAAATGCCTGAGCGCCCACATCCGCTGCGTTCTGTTCTATAACATCAATGATTTGGCGAGTGGCTAAATACTCTCTTAAGGCGGCTTTATCGGTACTTATCGCGATAAGCTCTTTGTTGTTACTTAACTGAGCAAACTGCTCAACAAAACGCGGATATGACTGGGTTAGTTCTAGTTTTTCGGTGAGCGCATGTTTAAGTGAGGATTTTTCATCATCAATTTGCACCGGCTCCTCACCACTTAGTTGCAAACGCTCAAGAATGAGCGCAACGGCAGTGGGATCATTGGTAAAATACACACCTAAAGCGTCGCCAGGCTGATAGCTTAAGCCAGAGTCCCCCAGTTCGATTTCGACATGTCGCACATCTTTACTTGAGCCTCGGCCCGTGATCTTCTGCACGGTGGTAATTTCAGCAATCAAAGGATTGGTTTTCGTATATTGACTTTCAGAGTCTGCCTGAAAGCCATTCAGCGGAATGACCTGCGCAAAATGCTGAGCCGAATCTTGATGGGGCTTGTCAAAATCTTCAGCAAAGACATCAAGGGCAGAATTGATCCAATCATTCGCCTCTTGTTGATAGTCAACATCAAGTCCAGCGCGAGCAAATACTGTCTTCGCGCCAAGTTGATTAAAACGCTGCTCAAAGTCAATGGCCGTCTGACAAAAATACTCGTAGCTTGAATCTCCTAAGCCGATTACAGCGACTTTCAAATTCTTAAGCGCAGGCGCCTTCTTACTTCCTAAAAACTCGAACAGCACTTCTGCATCTTCTGGCGGCTCACCCTCACCATAAGTAGAAACAGCAACGATTATATGCGTTTCCTTTTTCAACTGATTGGGTTTGTAGTCGGCCATGTTTATAACCTTGGCGTGTATACCTCGTTTATCAGATTCTTGTTTGATTTGTTGCGCAACCGCTTTCGAATTACCTGTCTGAGAACCATATAAAATCGACAAGCAAGCCGCCGGCTGTGCAGTGCTCGCTGGCGCTGGCACCGCATCAACTTGCGCATTCGCCGACGCTGCTAAATAACCACTCAACCAAGCTTGTTGAATAGGATTTAAACCCACAGCCAAGTTCTTAAGGTGGGCAATCTGTTCTCCGGATAGAGGCGATGTTTGCTCTGTGAGTTGCTGAGTCAGGCGGGTCAAACTCATAATCGAGGTGCTCCAATGCGTAGCTTTTGCTTAATTAGCTTCGAGTGTGATCGCTTACGAGCTCTTTTAAAAGAATCAATAAATGCTTTTTAATAACTTTAAGCTATATACAAACTATATCCTTCAACAACATCGATATTTCCTTAGCACCCATGATTCCCCTGACAAAGTCGTCATTCCGCTGCCAAATCGTCATTTCCCTGAAAACGGGAATCTTCAATCCAACTAAAAACCAAAAAACAAAAACTGGCCTTTCTCCTTGTCAAAATTTTGCGTTGTGGTCGCTTAGAATATGTATTTTTGTGGGTGGTTTGTGGTGATTGTAAACACGAGAAACTTGTCGCGTTTAGACACAAGTGAAGGGGATTTGCCCTTGATGGCAAAGACTGTTCTATTTGGTGCCTACTTACTGAAAAACTGTGGTTCGTTAAACTTGGTTTTAACTGCACCCAGTGATAAAACGTGCACCAAAATTGAATATGATTTAGCTGCCAAGCAATAAATGTTTCAGTTTTTCTTTTAGCGAGGATATTTCAAATGGTTTACCTAAATGTGCTACAAAACCTACCTTTAGGTAGGTGTCTATATCTTGAGCCATAACATTCGCAGTTAAAGCCACAATAGGTATGTCATTCATACGAGCCAGTATCTCTTGGCAAGCGGTGACACCATCTTTCACCGGCATTTGGATATCCATTAGAATCAAATCGGGCCGATTGGAAAATGCACTCTGTACTGCTTCTTGGCCATTAGAGACAATAGTCACAGTAGGGTTAAACGGTTCTAAGATAGCCTCTATTATGTCTTGATTAATAGCATTATCTTCGGCTACCAGAATGTGTTTCCCTGTTAGATCCAGTTTACTTTCGGATGCATATAAAAACTTATCCACAGTGGATTCTGCTTTCTCTAGTGGCAACATTACTCGAATAGTTGTGCCTTGGTTAATCTCGCTGTCGACCGATATTTGCCCTTTCATCAAATGCACTAAGGACTGTGTTATCGACATACCAAGGCCAGTCCCACCATATTTTCGGGTAATCGAATCATCCGCTTGACTAAAGCGCGAAAACACCTTATCCAAAGTTTTGCTATCCATACCAATGCCAGTATCTGCAATCTCGATTACAATATTGCTAATTGAGGTTTGCTGCTTTGAGGACAATGAAAGGGTTACCTTTCCTTGTTCCGTAAATTTAATCGCATTAGAGACTAAGTTTAGCATTACTTGCCCCAACCTCACAGAATCTCCCATCCACGTATCGTGTGTGAGAGTATTGTTTACCTCATAGCTAATATTCTTATCTATTGCCAGCGGTAACATGTCGGAAGAAATTTTTTCAATCACATTTTTAAGACTAAAAGGTGCGCTTTCAAGCCTGAGATGTCCTGCTTCAATTTTTGAAAAGTCTAAAATATCGTTAATGATAGTTAATAGGTTTTTGCAGGAATATTGGGCTTTATTAATAAAGTCCCTACCTTTTTCCGATAACTGCTCACCTGTGAGTAACTGTAAAATGCCATAAATACCGTTCATCGGGGTGCGTATTTCGTGGCTCATATTAGCAAGAAACGCTGATTTTGCTTTGCTTGCAGTTTCAGCTTTTTCTCTCGCTTCTTCGATTTGTCTTAATGCTTCTTTTTCTTTGGTAATATCAGTATGCGTTCCTACTACTCTGGTTGCTTCTCCTTGTTCATTTCGCTCGACAACTTTTGCTTTATTCAATATCCATAGATAGTCACCAACTTTGTTTCTAAATTTGTACTCGTGGCTAAATATATCGCCATTTTCAGGCGTCTGGGTAACTTTACTAATCTCCGCAAATACCCTTTCAACATCATCAGGGTGCAATCTATCAGACCATTCACTTGCCAAGGAGGGAAGCTCGTCCACCTCATAACCTAACATTTCTGCCCATGCCTTAGAAAACACGGTGATACCATTAAAAGGAGTCCAATCCCAGATGCCATCACCCGAAGCGTCCAAAGCATAATTTAAACGTTTGATTAATGACTCTTTTTCAAGTTCAAGTATCTTTTTCTCAGAGATATCTTGCGCCACCCCTGTTAAGGCAACGACATTCTTATTTTCATCAAATACAGCCTCTCCACGGGCCCACATCCATCCCTTGCTTCCATCTTTGCGAATAGTCTCTAGCTCCAATTCATAAGGTATCCCTTGCTCTTGAGCAAGGGATACAGAAGAAGTTAAATCCTCCCAACTTTTCGCAGTAAACATCTTCATTTGCTCAGTGTACGGAGGCGGATGGCTTGCAGGGTTAAAGCCATACATTTTGTAAAGTTCCTCTGTCCAAACAACCTTATTAGTTTTTAAATCAAGCTCCCAGCTACCTACTTTAGAAACTTGTTGGGCATTTCGAAGTTGAGCGGTCTTTATTTGAAGCGTCAATTGACTGTTTTTAATATCTGTAATTTCTTGATGGGCTCCTAACATTCGAAGCGGTGTGCCATGCTCGTCCCTGATCGCTAGACCACGGCACCTAATCCATACAGTAGAGCCGTTTTTATGAGTGTAGCGTACCGTTTGATCGTAAGGATAATCAGGGTTTTCGCAATGTTTGATAAAGTTTTCTGTGGCAACTTTTAAATCATCGGGATAGATTATATCTTGCCAAGCTGACGCTTTATGCGGCATTTCTTGATGGTTATAGCCTAAAACAGTCCAGAATTTAGGGTTCATCCATTCTTCTTCGGGTTGCTCTAAATCCCAATACCATAAACCGTCAAGAGAGGACTCTTGAATAAAATCAAAGATTGACTCATCGGTTTTAATAAGTGCGTAGAGTTCTTCTTTTAAATAATTCGGTTTTTTCATGTGGTCCTGCTTTTTTTCAAACCCTTACAACCTGAGCTGTTTGTGGTTGCGTAGTTTTACATTAAACATTGTTAGTACTTAGACCGAATTCGAAATTCAAAAGAATCAGCAAATCAGGTGAGAACTTGCACTTGCTAAGTATGAGATCTATGAGAACGTATCGGCTTGATTAAGATTAGCTTAAGTAGGCTATCAACCCGCTTTAAATTTCTCAAAAATAAACTTCAATCATACTTAGAGCGGTCTAACGCACTATTTTATACTAGCGAATTTGCTAGGTAAAAATGCGATAGGGTAAGAAAGACAAGGTCAATTACTTGAAACGAATTGAGGAAGCGCTTTAGGGAAGCAAACACTACTTGTTTATTAGCACAATCTTCGTATTCAAAATCACTCTGTAAACACCAGCGGATTCGTTTATTCGCGCTAGAAGCAGCTATTAGTATTTACTTATTTAACGCTGATGGTTATTGTGGCGCAATAGAGAGTAATAATTTTATGTATTTGAAGAAACTTACCTATTGAATTCCGGCAATTCTCATCATTACTCGTTTTATCAATGACAAGACAAATGTGTGATAAAACAAACATAGTTGGTTTTAAATAGAAGTGCACTTTAGTGCAATGACTAACATCACGAGCGTAAAAACACTTAGTCTTTTTCAGATACTACGAACACTTTGAGGGAATATGACTTACAATTCAACGCACGCAGCTGTCATTGAACGCTTGCAGGAAGTTGTTCAACACTATGATTCTATGGAAAGCGCGTTCAACCACATTGAGCAAATTATACTAGAGGCGTTTCGCTCGCAACGTATGAGCATCTTTCAACGACGCTCACATCATAAGGATTTGGTTTCACGTTATAAAACAGGCAATGAAATACTAGAAATCAAAGTGCCTATCAATACTCAATCTATTGCTGGCTATGTGGCAATGACCAATGAAGCAATTATTGTTAACAACCCGTACAGCCAGCAAGTACTGAGTCAAATCAATGTTTCTTTAACGTTTGAATCAAAATACGATGAATTATTGCATTTACGCACCGATAATTTGCTATGTGCTCCGATAAGTTATGAAAACGAAGTTTTAGGTGTCATTGAAGTAGTGAATAAGGAGCTAGAGGGCTTCGAAGATGACGATAAGATTCTTGCTTTAGCTATCGCTGAGGTTATCGGAAAGGCATTTAGGTATGAACTTGGCGGCACCGCGAAACCATTCGACTATTTGGCACATACGGGTAGAGTATCTCCAACAATATTAAGCCAAATTTCCAAGGGAAGTTCTATAAATGAGGGTGTTGAGCAGCTTAAGGACCAACATCAGATTTCTGAAAGGCTTATTTATGACGCATTGTCGATATACTTTCAAGTTCCCTTTGTTGGATATTCACCTAGAAGATACAAACTAGACCAGAGCAATACAAAGCTTAGCGCATCTTACTTAAAACGGAACCATGTGGTGATTTTAAGGGATTCTTTGGATAACCTAATGGTTGCGATGTATGAGCCAAATAATTTTGCTCTGTTAAGCGAAATTGAAAATGCCTTAGGTAGAAAAAATTATCAATTGGCGCTGAGTATGCCTCATCAAATATTGCGCTACTTAAAAGATGCAGACCCTCAAGCTGAGCTACTTGAATCAAAGGAAAGCATCAAAAAGAAGCTTCAACTTAAGAACGCTGATATAAACGCTAATGGCGACGACCCTGATACCGAATCAGGTATTACGCTTCTAGTAACCAATATTTTAGCGGATGCTTATCGGCTCAGTGCTTCCGATATTCACATAGATGCCGAAATTCAAGGACCCACTCTTGTGAGAATGAGAGTTGACGGGGTAGTGAGAGATATTCAAGAAATTCCTGTATCGCAGCACAACGCCGTGATCGCTCGTATTAAAGTAATGTCGGACCTTAATATTGCCGAAAAACGCCTCCCCCAAGACGGCAAACTTAGCTTTACTGCGTCAAATGAAGTTATTGAGGTTAGGGTGGCAACAATTCCTACCGTGGCGGGTGAAGGCATGGTACTTCGTATACTTGCCGGTAATGATGCAATACCCATCGAGAAGCTTAATTTAGCCAAGCACAATATTGAAAGAATAAGAGAAATGGTGCTTAACCCCAACGGCGTGATACTGGTTGTTGGGCCAACAGGCTCAGGAAAAACCACAACATTGCACGCTATCTTAGGTGTGTTAAACACCCCCGACAAAAAAATATGGACTGCCGAAGACCCTGTGGAAATAACGCAATACAGGTTGCAACAGGTGCAAGTAAATCCCAGAATAGGTTTTACCTTCGCAAGAGCCCTTCGAGCATTTTTGCGTGCTGACCCAGACGTTATCTTAATTGGAGAAATGCGGGATAAAGAAACCGCCAATGCGGGAATTGAAGCGTCCTTAACAGGTCACTTGGTGTTATCCACTTTACATACTAACTCTGCACCTGAGACCATTACACGCTTGCTTGACCTTGGCATTGACCCGGTAAATTTCTCAGACGCTTGCGTTGGTATTTTGGCGCAACGCTTAATCCGAACTCTATGCACAAGCTGTAAAGAAGAATACAAACCCTCTGAGGTAGAAATTGACTTTATTCGCCGCCAATATAATGAAGAGTATGTTGATGAATTAAAGTTAACACCACTAACACGGCTTTACAGAACAAAAGGTTGCCCACAGTGCGACCGCACAGGATATAAGGGTCGTACAGGTGTGCACGAGTTACTGTCTATGACGCCAGAACTTCGAGGGCTTATTTACAAAGGGTCTTCCATTCCTGAAATGAAGAAACAAGCAATGCGAGATGGCATGCGAACGCTTGTACAAGATACCATACTCAAAGTGATCAATGGTGAAGTAGACATGGCGCAAGTACAAATCATAAGCGGCATGACTGTTCAGAATTAATACTCGAGTTTAGATTTTACTTAGCAATCGATATTTCAACTAAAACGGCGCATTGATGTTTAATCTTCAGCTAGTCGCTTCTATGTAGTGCAAATTCGGCGGGTATTTACGACAATAGTGTTAATTACATATAAATATTTTAAAAATTAGAGTTTATGCCCGATTTAGCCGTTTTAGCCGTTTTTATACCAACTTGGTTTTTCATATCTATCACACCAGGGCTTTGCATGACACTTGCTATGACATTAGGAATGAGTGTTGGAATAAGAAAGACACTATGGATGATGCTTGGTGAGGTGATAGGAGTCGCAACAGTCGCAATACTTGCTGTGGTTGGAGTGGCTAGTTTAATGCTCAACTATCCAACGCTTTTTTCATGGTTTAAGTTACTCGGCGGCGCTTATCTAATTTATTTAGGTATAAAAATGTGGATGAGCAAGAATGATGTTTCTAACCAGCATATTGATAAGCAGCAGATATCCAACACAAACTTGATCTCTCAAGGATATGTAACCGCCGTTGCCAATCCAAAAGGTTGGGCTTTTATGGTATCAATATTACCCCCTTTCATCTCTGCAGAAAAATCAATTACAACGCAGTTTACCGTATTGCTCAGCATTATTATGATAAGTGAAATAATTTGTATGTGTATATATGCAACAGGCGGCAAGGGCTTAAAGTCAATATTAAGCAAGGGTAATAATGTGGCTTACTTAAACCGGATTGCGGGCAGCCTGTTAGCTTTGGTAGGTGTTTGGTTGGCAATTTCCTAGCTAAAACGAGAAGCCTGCAAGGTCCGTGGTGTATTAAATAAAAAGGGACCCAGTAGATCCCCAATTCTTTTCTATTTTAGAACAGAGCAGCTTTTTATCTCTTAAGCCTTACTTTCTTGAACTAACCTGCTTTAAAAGCGGTAGTTAATACCTACCTCAAAAGTACGCTCTGGCCCTGCATAAATACCTTGGCGAAAGCCTGTAATGTAACGTTTATCAGTTAGGTTTTTTATCGCGCCAAATAACTTCATTTTCTTATTCAAAGTGTACTGCGCTGTTAAATCCAATAGTGTATATGCAGGCATCAATCCTCCCCAAATACCGCCGGCTGCGTCTGTAGGAATTTCTTCAATGTTACTAGCGTCACCATATTGCTCGCCTCTGTGATGAGCGGTAAGCGCAGAACTTAAATCCTCACCTTCATAACTGAGCGCCACGTTAGCGATAAGCTTGGGCGCGTAAGGTAATCGCTTACCTTGGTTTTCACCGCTTTTAAATTTTGAGCTTGGAATAACAGTCGCATTGGTATCAAGTATAAAGCCGCCGCCAATTTCGTAGGCCACCATAAATTCCATGCCTAAATGCTCGGTTTCACCCGCATTTGATTGTGACAAATTAGGGTTGCTGTTTCCTGTCACTACCTGATTACTAAAATCCATCACAAATGCGGCTGCTTCATAAGTCACATCGCCTTGCTTGCCTCTTAAGCCTAATTCGTAGTTTGTTGAACGCTCACCGTCTAAGTCTTGATCGCTTAATCCGTCCAGCGCTACGCCATTCGACGCAGGTGAAAATGCGCGGTATACACCACCATAAACTTGCGCTGAATCGCTCAGGTCATAGGTTGCGCCAATTCCGGGTAAAAACTCAGTGTTATCGGTTTTAGCCGTAGCATTGTTCTCAGTCAGGATCACGCGTTTTTGTTCATATGATTCAACCCTGAGGCCGGGCGTAATGGCTACGTTGTCAGTTAACTGAATTCGGCTTTGGGAATAGCCCGCATAACTCTCGGCAGAATCAATGCGATGACGGTCATTTATGCCCGTACGGTCAGAGCTACGCAATGCACGTATTCGTGTATCGTCAGACTCTTCTTGCATGTATCGCAAACCAAACTCGCTGTTTGCGTCCAAACCCAAAAGACTATGATCAAAGGTCAAACGGCTTTCTATACCTGCGCGTTCAAATGCACGATTGTTACCCGTTAGGCTATCAGTGTATACCCATCTATTTGCTATATTTGAAGCCGCTGTATCTACATTGTAACGCCAGTAGTCTCGGCTTACATCACTCCAATATACTACGGTATTGAGCGTCGCATAATCAGATAATGGCCACTCATGGTTAATATCAAAAGCAGTACGCTCAGTTAAATAGTAATCATCAGGTGCTGGGTTGTAATCTTCACCCGCTTCGTAATCTGCAAGCAATAGCCCGCGATATGAGATATTCGCTTCGTTTTCATGGTGTGATAACTTAATACCTAACTTTTGGTCGTTGTTAAAAATTACGCCAGCCTTCGCCATAACATCGGTCATGTCATAAGCTTTATCCATAAAGCCATCGCTACTAGCATAAGTCGCTACAACACCAGCAAACGCATCTTCAGAGGTATTTTTACCACCTGCTTCTAAGCTCAGCTCTTGCATATTAAAAGAACCTACACGGCCGGTCAGGCTCACGCCGTCATCCGGTGTTTTGGTTTTGTAATTAACCACACCACCTATAGTAGATGGGCCATAACGAAGGGATGCTGAGCCTTTTAATACTTCAACCTCAGCTACACGTTGAATACGCGGATTAAAATAGCGGTCGTTACCAATAAAAAGACCAGGGGCAACGGGCACTCCATCTTCTAATAACAAAGACTTTGATTCGCTGGCAGATAAACCACGAATGCCAAAATTAGCCACAATCGCAGTTTCTTCTTCACTCTTAATATTAATACCAGGTATGCGACGCAGCACATCCTCTGTTGATAGGGGTTGAATTTTTTGGATTTGTGCTTGATTTACAATCACTACACTACCCGTTTGTTTTAACAGAACAGGATTAGCGTCGCCTATTACACGAATGACTTCTATGCTCGGCATGATGTTATTAGTATTTTCACTTTGTTCGCTAGCACCAGAGACTTCTTGAGCAAGAGTACTTACAGATAGTGTAGCAAGTGACAATGATATAGATAAGCGTATTAGCTTATTGGGCATGCAGAAAATTCCTTGGGATAAAGTTTTATATTTGAAAGCCCTGCTATTAAATCATATATGCAAATGAGAATCAATATCATTTGCATCTGTAATAATATTACTTGTTGTGTCACGATACGAACCTGTTTATCCTCTACTTAAAGCTCACTATTATTCATGGATTTGCCTCTCATGCGCTCAATTAGCACTCTTTTATGTTTATTTCTTTTGTTGTCGCCCTCTTGGCTTATAGCTACCGAAAAAGAGCCCTCAACAGATATAATGGCCGCACATGCACAGCAAGCGGAAAACTACCTTAACGCACTCGCTGGCGAAGAAGGCATTGGTGTGAGACTGCCTGGTAGCGAAGCCGAAATTAAAGCCGCAAATTATATTCAGACAGTGTTAGAAGGTTTTGGATATAAAGTAGAGCGTCAGAACTTTGATTACATTAATAGACGAAGCAAAGAACCGCAAAGCTCACAAAATATTATTGCACATAAAGCGGGTACCTCAGGTAAGAGCATCATTCTTGGCGGACATTACGATTCTACAGCTGCTGACCTAGGCTCATTAGGCGCAGTCGACAATGGCGCAAGCATTGCGGTAATGCTAACTATTGCGAAAATGATCGCTGAACTTGATCAACAAGAGTATGGCTTTACCTTTATTGCCTTTGGTGCTGAAGAAGTGGGCCTAGTGGGTGCATACAAATATGTAGAGCAAGCCTCAGCAGAGCAAATTGCATCATACATCGGTATGATTAATCTTGACGGAATTGTTGGTAGTGACAAGTTATATATTCATAGTGCGCACAGCACCCCATACACCTGTAAAGATAATACCGAAAATTATAAATTTGACCCCAGTTTACGAAATCAGCTTTATGCTGTTGCACAAAATGTAAGCTCTAGCTATACCTTCGAGATCCACCCAGGGTTTGAAGGCTACCCTAAAGGCGAAACAGGCGGGTGGTCGGATCATGCTCCCTTTGCCTGTGCAGGTATTCCTATAGGTAATTTTGAATCCACCAACTTTGACATTAACGGACGTTCTGGGCGCGATGGTTACTCGCAATCAACTAACCCTGCACTGTGGACCTGTTTCGACGAAGAAGCCGTAGGTCCCTGCGATCGAGAAACTGAACAAAAATGGGGTAAAATTTGGCATACAGGCTCAGACCGTATAGACATACTAGAGTCACTATTTCCGGGACGTATTCGTCAGCAGTTACATGCCAACTTGAGTGTTTTAGGAGCATTTTTTACCCATTTAGATGAGAACGTTGCTGCTATGAAAGAAGCGCAAAAATGAAAACAAAGGCTACACCACCTACTGAACATAAACGAGTTTCACTAACGGTTTTAACTAATGGACCGCTCTCAACATGATAAATAAGCTTCTCGTATTAATTTTTAAAGGCTTACTAACCATATTGCCTTTAGTATTAACTGTTTACCTTTTAATTTGGGTCGCAACCAGCGTAGAGTCTGCGCTATCTCCCTACTTCGCTTCACAATACTACTTTCCCGGTTTAGGTATTGTAACTACCCTCATTGTGTTAGCGTTTGTTGGAGTTTTGGTAAATGCTTATATTGTAAAGTTAGTACTTGATTACGGCGATTCGTTTATTGAGCGCTTACCGGTAGTAAAAACTCTGTATGGTGCGATTCAAGATGCTGTCGCGCTCTTTAAGGTGAATAAAGAAAAAGACACGCGAAGAGCGGTAAGTGTTGAAATAGCGCCTGATATTCATGCAGTGGGTTTTATTACAAACCCTGAAGTTGCCAAAAAGCTTTTTCCTGATCAAGAAGAAAAAATACCGGTGTATTTGCCACTCAGCTATCAAATTGGTGGCTACACTTTATATGTACCAAAAAGCAAAGTGGTGGAGTTAGATATTGATGTGCAAACGGCTATGCGTATTGCCTTAACTGGCGGGAACTCGATACAAGCGAGTCCGCCCGACGTCACCGATATAGAAAAATAGCCATAAAAAAGCCCGAGGCTAAACTCGGGCTATGTCGTTTTACGCTATTTATGCTGTCGCATTTTGCAAGGCTTTCATTTCATCGTGCATCTGCTGTGCGCTCGCTTTTACTCTTCGCAGGCTTGCCATGCAATCTGTTGGCTGGTCCTTCTTCATTGCCTCATCTAAGACCTCTAAAACTTTGTCTTCGACCTCTTCAAGCTGCTTAACATAAGTATGCCCTTGGTCATCGATCATCTTGCCAATGAATTTGGTATACATTTTACGTGTATCAACCAGCCAATCAGTTTTATCTTCTATTGCACCTTTTTCGCTTATTGCAAAAGGTTGCAATATATCAATGGCATCATGCTTTTGTTGCACCATCTTGCGAAAAGTTTGTTTTATATGGGGAGTGTCTACCTTATTAATAGCTTCTTTATAAAATTCAATTCCGCCTTTCATTACCTGAATTGCGTTAGCTACGTTTTCAACTTGGTTTGTTTGATTACTCATACATACTCCTTTCGTTTTGCTGGCTAAATTGCCCAGCTATGGGAGTAGAAGCAACTGTCATTCCAATTTATAAAAATATAAACCACTGATTATTATCACCTTTAACCTAAACTAGATCACTGCTTAAATTGTTACTGTGTGAAAGTTACACTCATATTTGTAAAAGTGTCATAAATGATCTTAAAAATGATAACTAACACCCAAACTCAAAAAATCCAAGCCAGGGTTGCGGGTATTTAGGCCACCGTTTGAGTAGTGCATATATCGAATGAATACTTGCGACTGACTATCAGGTCCAAAACCCAGAATAAATCCCAAGCGGTCTTCAAATTGGTAGTTTGACCCAATGTTGCGTCCAGCAAACTTTTCTTCATGAACATAGCTTGCGCCAATTCCAAATTCTAATGAAAGCGGATATTTATCTGCGATGGTGGTTAATTCTTTTACGAATACCGGAGAAAGAGCAATAGCATAGCTAGTATCGTTTGACTGGCCTTCTTGTGACTTCCAAAAGTTAACACTCGTTTCCCAATAAATCTTAGACTTTCCAATGATCGGGATATCAATGAGATCAGTCGTATATGGTCGATAAGATACCCGCAGCCCTTTTAGGTTTTCTGAGCCATCCAAATAATCAATTGATATTGCCTGTCTATGCGCAGTTTTAGATTCAGAAGATGATTGTGCTATAGCCCTCGGGATGCTGGTGATTAATAAGACCAGTACTAACCCAAGAAAAAAATTAGATGTGAAGCAATTTCTCCAATGCATAATATCGTCCTTAATTATAAATTTTTTTGAGTTTTTGGCTTAAGTATCGCAACCAATATTTAAGCAAGAGGAAGGTGAATGTAAGACCATATCTTATTATCGCTATGGTCTTTTTGAGATATTTATTATGTTTTTGCGTTTATTCTATAAAATGCGTTCGGCCTCCGTTGACTCAAGTACTGGCGCTATATCTTTTTTACTTTTATCAGTCTTTGATACATCAACCAGCAACGTCCAATTTTTATTTTCTTCAGCTTTGACTGCCGCTTGGTTCACCTGGTCGTGTTGCGGCTTTAACGATACTAAGCCTGATAAGAATAAGCCGATGAATAATCCTGGGCTCAACATCGCTAAATAAGTGAAGGTTGGATTTAGCTGAGTAAATTTCGGACCAAACGACACAAGCAACCACGCGAGCATAAGACCAATGGTGAGACCCATAGCACTATATATTAAATGCACTTTCAACATAGATTTTCCAATCTCAGAGCTACTACCCTCGAGCTCGGAGCTTAATCCATGTTTGTTAGGCGCTATAATCTTTATCGCGTCGTTCGCTATTACTAACTTTTGCTGCAGCTTCTCTTTAGCACTCATGACTTTCTCTTGACTCGAATAAACAGCTGCCATCCGGTCATCGCCTTTTGTCCATATTGTACTAGACATACATCTCTCCTCTAAACTGCGTTTATTACACTCACTACCCACCTCGTAGCCAAGTAGTGACGCCAAATCTTGCGGCCTTGCTCAGCTTACTGGATGCGTGATCTGAACTGCCACTGTTTTGTAATTGACCTGCCACACCCGCAAAAAATGCTGCGCTTAAACCTCGCTTAGATAATAGTAGTCTTCGAAGGCGCTGTTTCGCTCTATATTTTTTACTAGCCTGTAGGTTTTGCATTACGTGATGCCGTTGCAGCGCGTCTACTAAATTTTTATTCTCTTTTTGTAGAAAAATACACATTTTCTACTCCTTTGACGAAACCATTCCGACGGTTTTTGAAATGCTCACATTTTTCACCGCACTTTTAAGCTGAGAGAGTACAAACATTAAGACGATCGCATTTACCAAAAAAATGAGGCCAATACTGCTTAACAAAGACCATCCGATCTTAATCATCAAAATGATGCAGTAGGTATTCAACAACGCCCACAAGCTTATCGCGATTAGTGAAGCAATTAAGGTTAAAGCAATTGATACAAATACCGCCTTACGTGCACAAAGTAGTTCCGCTTTAGCAACCTGCATCATCGCGCTTAGCCTAGGCGATTGAAAACGAATTAAGTCTTCAAACGCGGCAAATGTATCAATAAACGAAGCGTCTTGACCATTCGCTTTTACGCGAGGTTCGCATTTGTCTGACGAAGGCTCAGCTGCTGAAGATCCTTTCGACTCCTGCGGCTGAGCATTGTGAGCACTCATGTTTATTTCTTAGTTAATATCGAAGTTAAAAGTGCACCCGCTGCAAACGCTAGTCCTGCGGTTTTGACTGGATTTTCTACAGCGTATTGTTTTATTGCTGACTGATTCCATTGCTGCTGCGCTTGTTCGCGGCGTTGAGACATTGCTTCAGACCCTTGTATCGCTCCATCCCGTATGCTCTGCTCCGCTTTTTCAGCATTTTGTGCCAAGGTGTCCACTGATTGGTTTAAAGTTTCTCTCATTTTGTCAGCGACGGGATGCGTGCTTTGCGCGTCACCCTTACTTTTTGCATTAGCAGCTGACTGTTTTGTATTACCTTGATTTGACTGTGCCATATGTGACTCCTTTTTTATATCGTTTCAAATAAGGACAAATGCCCATCGACTAGACTGTTGCAATCCTTATTCCAAAAGTAGATATAAAATTAAACATAAAAATCAGTATGTTATATTTTTAAAAAAGAAAATTATTTGAATTAGTGAAAAAACTACTTAGCTCTGTAAAAATTTTGCGTACCCTTACTAGCAAGTTGTTTAGGACCATAAAAAAAGCCTGCGTTAGCAGGCATAGGGGGTTTCGAACAATTTAATAAGATTAGCACCTAGCAATAATCAATACTGCGTGGATAATTGCTGGCAAATAACTGAATAAAGTCAGCAATATGTTTAGCCCAAAATGCCCCTTTGAGCCCACTTATAAGAAAATGCCAAGTGGCGGAGTAAAACTGAAAAGATGATACGAACAATATCCAAAAAGTCCCCCTGTGCAATGTTTTAACAGTGGACTTTGGCCAGTTTTAAAGAGCCTAAACGTCTTGCATCTCATTTATATATTGATCAGCCAAATCTGCCTTTTCTTCTGCATCTAAAGCCCTACCCGCCTTTTGAAAAAAATCATTTTCCTCTTCCTCTAAATGTTGCAGTACTTTATGTCGAAGCTCTTTCATTGTTTTAAGCCATGTCCCTGACTCTATTGATATATTCTCTAAATCTTCGATTAACTTATCAATTTGGTGATGTTCCGCAATTCCATGCCTTGACAATTCTACCGTAGCGTCTTTTTGAATAAGGGGTGAATAAAAGTAGCGCTCCTCAGCAATGGCATGGTTTTGCAACTCAGCTTTTAACTGCGTAAAAAACTCAGCACGTACTGCTGAGTCGCCTTTTGTATCAACGATTACATCCATTAGTGCTCGTTGCTTATCATGGTCTTGTCTTAACGCTTCAAAAATTTGCATACCTCACTCCTAATATCCAGTTGCAACCATTGCGTCTGCAAGCCGGCGAAAACCAGCGACCGTAGCGCTTCTTCCATAATTTATAGTCTGCTCACCTGCGCGCTGGCTTTCAATCACGCAAGCTTCATGTATAGAAGACATGGAGTCTTGCAACTGCTGAGTTAATTGATCTGCATTGCGATAGCTAAAGTTAGCGTTTTGCTGCATCTCAAAGCCTGAAAGAATAACGCCTCCTGCATTCGATGCTTTGCCTGGAACAACAATCATGTCTGAATTTTGTAAGATGGCGGTGGCTGCTTTATCGCACGGCATATTCGCTCCCTCCACCAGATATTTGACCGAACGCTTAACGATAGTCGATGCACAAGATTCGTCTATTTCATTTTGCGTCGCACAAGGAATTGCAATATCAACATCAATATCCCAAGGGACTTGTTTTTGATAAAACACACCACCTGTGCTTTTAGCGAGCTCATCTAAGGCGTTCGTATAGGCATGCTTGTGCTCTATTAGCCAAGTCAAATCGCTTTCACTTAAACCGCTATCGTCGAAATATGTGCCTTTACTGTTTGAAAGCGTCTTAACTTTAGCCCCTAATCGATTAGCCTTTAAAGCAGCATGCAGAGCAACGTTACCCGCACCTGAGATAGCGATGTTTGCGCCTTCAATAGATTCGCCGTGGTAATGCATGACCTGCTGTAGAAAGTAAATAACGCCAAACCCGGTGGCCTCAACCCGCAGTTCACTGCCAGAGATTTGAAGTGGCTTACCCGATATTGCTCCATCGTATTGCTTTGTAAGCCTTAGATACTTTCCATACATCCAGCCCAATTCGCGGTCTGATACATTAATATCACCGGCTGGTACGTCAGTATGTGAACCTATATGACGATATAGATTTTCCATATAAGCATTACAAAAACGTCTGATTTCGGACTCACTTGCGTGTTTGGGATCAAAGTCTGCTCCTCCTTTACCTGCCCCTAACGTTAAACCGCTTAATGCATTTTTAAAGCTTTGCTCAAACGCTAAAAACTTTAGTACTGAGGTGTTTACGTCGGGGGTAAAGCGCGTTCCGCCTTTGTAAGGGCCAAGTAAGTTATTGTGCTGCACCCGCCAGCCGTTGTTGACCCGACAACGACCATTGTCGTCCTCCCACTCAACCTTAAATTGAATGACTTGGTCTGGCACTATTAAGCGTTTTAATACGTTATGCTCTTTATAAACATCGTTAGCGTTGATAATCGGAACAATCTCTCGACAAACCCCTTCGACTGCTTGCAGGTATGCTGCTTGTTCTGGCGAATGTTGTTCTACCCAGCCCATTGTTTCTCGTAACAAAGACAAAATACGTTACTCCTGTGACAATTTATCGATCAGTTAGATTGCCCTTCACTTTCAATTCATATGCCAAGTGTAATTGTAAGACGTAGTGCTGTTTTTATTAGGTATTTTGATTACTAGAAAAGAAACTTTGAAGTGCAAAAGAAACAAATTCACAGCCACGTGCAAATTTTACAAGGAAGGAGTAAATAAAGTTTTTAAGTACTCAAAGGAAACAGGCTTAAGTAAGGCCTGCCGAATCTGAAATTGATTAAGAAAGTCATCGCTTACTACTGAGCCACTCAAAATAACGATATCTGCATCTGGCTGCCCTTTTCGAATAGCTTGAATCAGGGTTTTACCGTCCATATCGGGTAATCCAAGATCGACTAAAAATGTCGTTTTTTCCATTTCCGGTAAAGCAGTGAGTGCGGAATGAGCGTCAGCAAAATGGCTGACGTCTAAATCTAAACGTGATAGTAAAATTTGCATAATATTGGCACTATCAATATCGTCCTCGATTAAACAAATGTGACGACGCTTATCATCTAATGGCTTTTCTTGGTGGCGAGACTGAGCCTCAGCTTTTAAATAGTGCTTAAGCACCTTGATTAGTCGGTCCCGCTCGATGGGCTTAGCTAGTAACTCTGAAAACCCGATATCAAAAAGCGAACCTTGAGTGCCTTTTTGTATCGCGGCCGTAACCGCAATAACCGGTAAATCAGGAAAGCTCTCGCCTAAACGCAAAGTTGCTTCACGCCCAGTCATCACCGGCATGTGCAGATCCATGAGTATTAAGTCAAAAGGGTCGCCCTGATCACTAGCTTGAAAAACCATGTCTAAGGCCAGTTTTCCATTGCGCGCAAAGTGCACATCACAGCCTGTTTGTTTGACGTATTGCCCAACTAACTGGCGAATTTCAAAAACATCGTCTGCTATTAACACTTTACCATTTAGCTTTGTATTGTCTGCTGAGGCTTGCAAGGGTTCGTGCATGTCAGCATTAAAATGTCGCTTCGCAACTGAGGGCTGTGTATCAATCGGTAAGGTCACAATAAAAGTTGTACCGCTTTCAGCAACTGAGTTAGCTTCAACTTTACCACCCATGCGCTTTATTATTTCGGCAGATATCGACAAGCCAAGTCCAGCCCCCCCTGCTTTTCGATTGGATACGTCTTCAACCTGTTTAAAGGGCTGAAAGATACTTTTTAACTGCTCTTGTGTCATTCCGATGCCGGTGTCAGACACTTCCAGAATAAGTTGGTTTTGTTCATTTTGTGATAATTGCAGCGTCACACTGCCGCTATCGGTAAATTTAATCGCATTGCCCAAAAGGTTAATCAGTATTTGTTTAAATCTGAGTTCGTCTAGATTCGCTGAGGCTGCAATCGGAGTTAAACTCTGACATTCAAAGCTTAATCCTTTATCTAATGCATTGACCGATAACAAGGTAAAGACTTCCGCAATTAATCTGTGTAAGTCAGTTTCGTGCTGCTGCAGTTCAAATTTGCCTGCTGCAATCTTTGATAAATCAAGCACATCATTTAATAAATTAAGTAAATGCTTGCCATTGTTGGCAATAATTGAAAGCTCTTTTTGTAATGGCGCGGCCATATTGTTTTCTAATAATAAGGAGGTATAGCCGAGTATGGATGTCAATGGCGTGCGCAGTTCATGACTTAGATGTGCTATGAACTTATCCTTTGCTACATTTTCGGTCCGAAACCGTTCGTTACTTACACGTGCAAACTCTAACTCTTTTCGCGACACAGCATAACGAATAGACTTAGAAAAAATCGGCGAATCAATTTCCGATTTCATAATATAATCCTGGGCCCCTTTCTTTATAGCTTGACTCTCTACCGATTCATTATCTTGCCCTGTTAGCATTATAATAGGGGTCAGAATCATTTCGTCACCTAGAGCCTCGAGGATTTCGATACCATCGAAATAACCAAGCCGATGATCAAGTAAACATAGGTCGAACCGATTGGTTTTCAGGTGCTCTATGGCTTGTTGTTTATCGCAACAGCTTATAAAGTTGCAGTTGTCTGCAACAAAATCATTTAGGCGCTCGCGAATGATAAGCACATCGTCTTCATCATCATCAATAATCAATACTGAGCTTAGGCTGTCCAGTCTTGGTCTTGGTGTTCTATTCGCTTGCATTATAGAGTCTTACTTATCCAAACTTGGCACGGTAGCATGGTCAGACCAATAGTGACCAAAGGTCTTCATCATATCGACTAGTTGGTCAAAGTTTGTAGGTTTGACCATATAAGCAGAGGCCCCTAAGTCGTATCCTTGCACTATATCTTCTTCAGTATTAGAGGTTGAAAAAATCACCACTGGGATGCGCTTTAACAAATCATCTTCTTTAAGTCGCTTTAGGGTATCTCGGCCGTCTAAAATTGGCATGTTCAAATCTAATAGAATTACATTAGGAATAGACTGCTCCGCTAAATCTGAAAACCTACCCTCACGGCGCAAAAACTGTAACAACTCTTCACCGTCTTGTACCGTTTTACAATGCTCGCCATAACCAGCAACCGACATTGCATCTTGCGCTAACAATCTATCATCTTCATCATCGTCTGCAAGCAATACAAAAAAGGGCATATCCTTAGGTCTAGTCATGGTTAATCTCACTTGGGTTAATTGTGCTTATCACATTAGTCGCAGGTAACAAAATTACAAATTTTGCGCCTTTACCGGCTTCGCTACTTGCTGATATTTCGCCGTTATGGCGCTCTACTATTCGCCTACAAATAGACAGGCCAATACCCGTGCCTAAATATTCTGTGCGCGTGTGCAACCTTTGAAAAGGTGCAAATATTTTATCTGCGTATGCTTGGTCAAACCCTATACCATTGTCTTGCACACTAATTTCAAACCAGTTATCTAAGTTAGGGGTTTCAATGTTTGGTGGTCTAGAAATTGGCAGCACTTTTATATGGATGTTCGGCACTTGTCCTTTCATGCTGAATTTAAGTGCGTTAGATAATAAATTGGTGAACAGTTGCCTCAACTGAGACGGGTCGCCTTGTAATTGTGGCAACTCATCGATATCAATTTTGGCCTGTTGCTCTTCTATCTTTACGCTCAAATCTTCAATACAGTCTGCTACTAAACTATTGAGATCTACATCTTCAAATGCTTTCCCGCGCGTTGTGATACGCGAGAACTCAAGTAGATCGCTTATGAGTGCACTCATTCTTATCGCAGCACTTTGCATTCTTTGTAAGTAGTCCTGTCCTTTATCGCCTAAACCTTCCCCAAACTGAGTAGTTAGTCTGTCGCCAAAGGTCTGTATTTTACGCAGAGGCTCTTGCAAGTCATGAGATGCAACAAAGGCAAAATCTTCAAGCTCTCTATTGCTGCGTTTTAACTCTTCTGAATACAAGGAGAGTTCTTTAGTTCGCTCTTCTACCGCAAAAAATAAGGCCGCATTCTGCTCCTCAATTTCTCGCTGGCGCTGCTTTTGAAAACGAATATTCATACGCGCCAAAAGGAAAATACCTAACACCATTAACAAACTTGTGATTAACGATATTATAAACGTTGTGCGTGACTCGGCTGTAACGGCTTCAAGCGTTTGTGAGAGATTCGCACGATATTCGTTTTCATTTATTGTCATCTGGTCAAAGATATTACGTATTTTTGCGTAGAGATTTTTACCTAAGTGAGATGCTAAAGTTTGACGCACTTGGCTATAATTCTCGGCCTTAACATCCCCTACGGTACTCGTAAGCTCATCTATTTTAAGTTCAATTAAGCCAATTACCTGAGCAATTAACTCACCTTGCCCCTCAATATCAGAATCAAGCTCTTTTGCTCTGTCTAGCTTGCTCTGCATTTTTTCAAGCGCAAGCTGATAATGTTGCAAATATGACTCCTCTTGCATCAGTAAATAACCGCGTTGACCCGACTCTGCAGTCAAAACGCTTATGTGGAGTTCATCTAAGGCAACCATTATATCGCTAGTTTTACTGATACTTTGCTGCAATACAGTGAGTTCAGAAACCGTGGAGCGTGCAATATAGGTATTGATGCCGATTAGCACGACGAATAGGCAAGATATGATTGACCACTTCATCATTGAATGCTTATAACTTGTGATCATAATGTATCTATTTATGATTGATGCAAAGACTGCAGTTGCTCACTGCAGTCCTGACAATATTGAATGATTTTATCAGCGGCTTCTTTTACACCTTGTTCATGCTCGCTAGCATCAACAAGCATTTTTATAAGTTCAGCCTGCATTGATATATTATTTAACGGGCGTCTGGCATCGTGAATTTTTTGCGCAATTGCGTCCATCGTATCTCCTAAAGCTCATCACCGTAAGCATGCAGTCTGTTGTATAGAGTTTTAGTGCTTATCCCTAACATTTCAGCTGCTAAAGTCTTGTTATTATCAACCTTAGCCAGTGTCGCATATATAAGCTCCCGCTCTAATTCATCAATCGTTTTTCCTGCGGATATTGTGTTCGTTGATTTATCGCGTTGCGAAAATGGCGAATCAAAGTGAGAGGGTAAATCTAGTGATTTTCCACCGGGTTCACTCATAATAAAGGCACGATGAATACTGTGCCGAAGCTCTCTAACGTTGCCAGGCCAGTCATGTTCTGAAAGTTGATTAAGCTGGGTGGCGTTAAAGGCAAAATTCTCCCCGTGCTCGGTGTTTAGTTGCTCTAAGAAAGATTGTGCAAGTAGAGAAATATCTTCTTTTCGTTCTTTTAAGCTGGGTATACTAATAGGAAAGACCGCAAGTCTAAAGTAAATATCTTCTCGTAAAATATTTTCACTGGCTATGTCTTCCAAAGAACGATTAGTTGCGCTTATAACTCTGCAATCAACAGGAAACTCTTGCGTTCCACCCACCCTTGAAACACGTTTAGTTTCTAACACCCGAAGTAAGTTTGGCTGCATATCTAAAGGCATTTCAGTGACTTCATCCAAAAACAAGGTCCCTTTATTAGCACGTTCAAATACACCCAGCTTTTGTCCAACAGCACCAGTAAAAGCGCCCTTCTCATGCCCAAACAGTTCACTACCTATCAGCTCTTTCGAGAATCCACCACAATTTGTCGCAATAATATCGCCTTGTACATTTGCCGCATTGTGTATGGCTTGAGCAACTAACTCTTTGCCTACACCGCTTTCTCCCATAAGCATTACGTTGGCATCAGAGCGGGCTACACGCTCAATCATTTTATACAATTCCTGCATGAGTTCTGACTCACCAATAAGGCAATCAAAATGCATGTTGTTAATAACTTTTTTAGGCGCCGTTTCCTCTGTAGATTTGACTTTTTTTGGTTGAAGCACTGCCTCAATGTCTTCTCGTTGGATCGGCTTCATTAAGTAATTAACGTTGGGGCCTGCAATATCAGAAATCACTGACTTAATTTCTGGGTTACCGGTAATAAAGGTGATCTTGGGGATTTTTCTTTTTTGTTGAACATGCTCAAATACATGCAAACCACTGCCATCAGGAAGCATAAAATCGATTAACAGGTGGTCAAATTCATTTAAATCTAACCATTCCTTGGCATCTTTTACCGAATCTGAAATAGACACGTGGTGACCCAAATGTTCAATAATGTTACTAAACACAGCAGTAAATTCTGGATCGTCATCTATCAGTAATATAGATTTCAAATTAATTCCTTGTAAATGATTTAGCGTAGTAAGAATACTACTTAGTTACATATTAAATTTAAGGAACTAGTGTAGTTAAAAAATCCGCTTAGAACAATTACAAAGAGGTATTATCAGGAAGGTAGGTCTTCTATTCGTTGAATCTGCGTGTCGTAATTAATAGACAAAGCCACAATTTGCGATAGTTAACCAAAAGCGCTCAATGTGCTTTTGGTTAACTTAAAATAACTAAAACAGCATTTCTGACTTAGAAAGATACGTTTGTTATATCTCTTACATGACGTTTTAATTATTGCTTGCACCGATTTTTGCGTTAATATTTAGTTTTTTATCTTTCGAGACTTTTCTTTTGTCATCTCATTTTGGCTCTTAATTACAAAATTTTTCTTGCCCGAAAATTTGATAAAAGCATCTTTTATGCGCTCTTTCTCATTTTGAGTTGGTTCGCTAACTACCAATACCATTCGCTTGTTCATGTATTGAATATCAATGGGCTTATCCAACCCGTCAATCTCAAAAGACATGCGAGTAGTTGGCCTTGCAACTTGATACATACTGTCTAAGTCTTTACCTTCGAGTAAAACTTTATCTGGAGTATCGGGTGTTACCTGTGCACTAACCTGGGTTACAGCCACGACTAAAACGACTGTAAAAACACTGCTAATTATTTTTTTATACGTATTCATTTATTCTCTCCCTCTAAACGAAGTCAAAATTGGTAATTAAACAAAAGTAAAAAGCCCTCCATTTGGAGGGCTCGATTATTAGACGACCCTTTAACAGTCTTCGTCTTTTGCCTCGACGCCTTCTTTCACATCTTCACAAGCATCTTCAATAGCATTACCGGTATCTGTTACTACTTCATCTATCTTTTCTCCAGCATCCTCTGCGTCACTGTCGCCACAAGCGGCCAGCGTAAAAACAAATAAAGCTGCTGCGGTAATTTTAATTAAATTTTTAATAAATATATTCATTAGAGTGTTCCTCATTTAGTGTTAGAAAATTGCGAATTTTGCGTAAGTATATTTTTATATTACCTATCGCATATTGAATGATGCTTAAAAGTTTTAAGCTTTCGGGCTTTTGCCCTTCAGAGCATTTACCACCAGCGACAGAACTAACAACACAATGAATACAAAAAAGAGTATCTGTGCTATCCCCGATGCAGCGCCTGCAATGCCGCCAAATCCAAATACAGCGGCTATTAATGCAATAATAAAAAATGTTACTGCCCAACCTAACATAGTGTTCTCCTGCTCTATTTAAATATTTGCTAATGGAGAAGCGAAAAACATACCAATTTTTAAACGATTGATTTTTATTAACTTTTATTAATTTTTGGAATGGATGTAAAATATGTCAGGAATGTTTTACAGAGTGATTGAGACAAAATTACGCAGTTAGAAGTGTGAGGCGCGTTGGATATCAACAAACGCCTAATGATGAATGGACGCGTACTGCTACAGCTCGTTTTTACTCCCACCTAAACAATTAGGTGATGCAGGTGCTACCCCGTGTTTTTGTTCCCACTCTGCTGGCGTATAAGTATGCAAAGCAAGTGCATGCACCGGACCTGCTAATTCGTCTGCCAATAGCTGATTTATTTTGCGGTGGCGTTGTAATAGGCGTAAACCGTTAAAGTCTTCTGTGACTAAGGTCACTTTAAAATGCGTTTCTGAATTAGCCGGTACTGCATGCATATGACTTTCATTTTCTACGCTGAGCTGCGCTGGATTAAAGCTTTGCAGCTTTTGCTCTATGCTTTGTTGAACAATCATTGATTCACCTTATTTTGGTAACGAGATTAAAGACTCAAGGGTTAAAGTGCATTCACGTATCTAAATGTAAAATTCATACGGGACTGCTGCACTCGCTTTGTTTTATTGATACCGTGCTGCCAATTTTCTTGGGTCTTGCCGCGCATTATGAGTAGCGAGCCATGATGCAGTTCAATACGTACTTTCTCTTTACTCACGCGATGTTTAAAATCAAATTGCCTGGTTTGCCCCAAGCTCACCGAGGCAATCACAGGTTCTTTGCCTAACTCTGGTTCGTCGTCAGCATGCATGCCCATGCTGTCTTGGCCATTTCTATATAAGTTTGCCAGCACAGAATTAAAAGGCGCATCGCAGGTTTGTTCACAATATGCTTTTAACTGCGCCAGCTTTTGTTCCCAAGGGTGCGGCTTCATCTTTAAGCCCGAATACGTATATGCCGCGCTTTCATCTCCGTACCAGGCCTGCAGGCGCGGAACTTTGACCAATTTACCGAACATCTTGATACTTGGTTGTTCCCACGCTAGGGCTTGCGTAAAATGGCTAAGCAGTTGGTCGGCAGTTTTCGGCTTGATCCAGTCATGCAGCAGCCAAACATCCGCGTCTGGCATGGCCAGTTGTTCATATTCACCAGTAAAAAGAGCTTTTTGCACCTTAAGCAGTCACTTGTGTTGATAGCGATGTTACAATACGGTAAGTATATCATTCATATGTGTGAACCTTGAATACCAACACCGTTTTTTCAGTTAATGAGCGCGAGCTAAAATTGTTACGCTTTCCGCAGCAACATGCAAAATCGTCATTGCAGGCTTGGGATGCTGCCGACGAATATATAATTAAGCACATAGACACTTTAAATTTGCCTAGCTCAGCATCTATGGCCATTATTAATGACGACTTTGGCGCACTAACATGTGCATTTTCAGAACATCAACCTAGTGTGTTTTCCGATTCATTTATGGCCCACAGCGCGATTAAAGAAAACCTCTCTCGTAATCGAAAAGCCAGTATTAAGCCCGCTTCCTCCCTCGATATTGAGAATGCTGAAGGCATATTTGATATTGTGATCATAAAAGTGCCCCGCACCCTTGCCTTACTTGAGCAACAGCTGATTGATTTGCATGGGAGTATTGACGCTAACACCATAGTCATTGGCGCAGCAAAGGTCAAAATGGTGACCTCTAACGCCATCGCACTTTTTGATAAGTATTTAGGGACAACAAAAACATCTTTGGCGGTAAAAAAAGCGCGTTTGATATTTTCAGAGGTAAAAGTCAAAGCTGAAAAAAGCCCAATGCCTTTTCCCACGCAGGTGAACGACCCAAACATTGCCTTTACACTCTACAATCATGCCAATGTATTTTGTCGCGAACAGCTCGATATTGGTGCGCGTCTATTGCTTAAAAATTTACCCAAGCTCTCTGGTTATTGCATTGACTTAGGCTGCGGTAATGGAGTTTTAGGGATAAGCCTTATGCAACAAAATAAGCGAGCGAGTGTACGCTTTGTTGATGAGTCTTTTATGGCAATTGCATCGGCAAAATTGTCATTAAGCAAAGCATTGGGTGATGAAATAGCAAATGAGCGTGCTAACTTTACCCTGAGTCACTGCTTGCAAAGTTTAATCAAAAACGATGCGATAAAAGCCGACCTCATATTATGTAATCCGCCCTTTCATCAGCAAAATGTGATCACCGACGATATTGCGTGGCAAATGTTTGTAGACGCTAAAAACATGCTTAGACCAAGTGGAGAGTTACGAGTAGTGGCTAATCATCATTTGGACTATTCGGCAAAACTAAAGCGCTTATTTGGCGGTTGCGAAGTTGTTGCAAGTAATTCAAAATTTGTTGTGCTAAGTGTAACTTTAAAAGAGGCGTAACTTTAAAAGAAGCTTAACTTTAAAAGAGGCGCCTACACATTATTCTTCTTAACGATTAGGAAATATTTATGTTTACCCGTTCATTAATGCTTTTCGTTCTTGGTGTTTGTTTATGCATAACCTCACTTGCAGCTTCAGCTCAAGTTGTTGATCCTAGCAAGCAAGCCGGTGCAAAAGTGCAAGCTGATAACTTATACCCGCGCGTAAAACTTGAGACCAGTATGGGGGATATTGTGATTGAGCTAGACCGTCGACGTGCACCGCTCACTGTGAATAACTTTTTAGAATATGTGAATAGTAAAGAGTATGACAATACGATTTTTCATCGTTTGGTGCCCGACTACATTATCCAAGGTGGTGGATATACCCCAGAGTTTAAAGAAAAAGAAACCAAAGAGCCTATTCTCAACGAATCTGGCAATGGCTTAAAAAATGATTGGTACTCTATTGCGATGGCTAGGCAGAACGACCAACATTCAGCTTTACGTCAATTCTTTTTTAATCTTAACGACAACGACAATTTAAACCCAGGCAGAAACTGGGGGTATACAGTATTTGGCACTGTGGTATCTGGCACTGAAGTCATCGATGCCATGTCGCAGGTAGAAACCGAATACAAACCTTTGATTCGCTTTGCCGATGTACCTAAAGAACCGATTTTACTGATTAAAGCGAGCGTATTGCCTGCACAATGAGCGCAGGGCGAACAAGACCGACGTAACAAAACTTAGGGATTACACATCTCGCAATAAAAAGCTGACGCCTCAGGTTTTTCACTTTCCTTTTCATCGCTATGGTCGCAACTTTCGCAAATCGCACGCTTTGCTTTCATTTGCGAAGTGGGCGTCGCACATATTTCGCAGGGCAGTCCGCTAATAATCTGAGCATAAACAAAATTAGGCGCATTGCAGCTAGGGCAAAATGCTTTTAGCCGATTCACCAAATCTTTCGCCGCCAAGGCAATCACCGCTTTACGTTCAGGGCAGTTCATCGCTCTAAAGTCGGGAGAGAAATTCGCCGGATATCCATGGGTTTCGCAAGCCTCGAGCAAGTTTTCAATGCCTAATAAACCTTTCACTAAGGCTGATGAATTGGCTGAACCATCCTTGTTTAAATGCCAAGCCTGATAGGGAGAAAACCTTTCCCACTTTTCGCGTAAATCTTCAGGGTTTTGGGCCGTAAAGGGAGCGAGATTAATTGGCTGCGCCGCTATTGCGATGATCTCTATGTTTTTTTCGGTATCGACATAAGCAAGGACCTCTTGGTCAATAATGCCCAATCCAAACTCACTATTAAAACTGCCCTCACTGCCTAAACCTATTGATGAACCGGTCAACTCACATGCTAATCGCGCTTTTTTTAAGGCGCATTGCTTTGCATTTAAAGTGCGAGCGACAGCGCCATCAAAGGTACCCAAAGTATCGGTATCAAAGGTATTTGTGTGAATAAGCGATAAACCCAAACTATCTTGGAGGATGGGCGCAATTAGGGCTTCTTTTCCATGTTTGGTTAGCAGTGCCATTTGTTGAGGTAATGTTTGCTGAGATGCGGACAAAAGTCTTCCTAATCGTTTAATTTCGAATCAGTCTTGGATAAATATAGCCTTAGCTGCGCTTATACTCAAATGGCACATTAAAGTAAATCTTCACATTGGCGAAGAGCAAGGATTTAATGTTATGTTATCGGTAGGCTGAATGCCCTGTAATCAATCCTTATTAACTTGAAGGGTGTGAGTTTGCCAACAACAGGCATTATTTTTTAGCGCAGCCACACAAATAAAGGAGCAGTTATGAAAGCATCAGATTTAATGGTTAAGGCCCTAGAAGCTGAGGGAGTTGAATACATTTTTGGTATTCCCGGCGAAGAGAACCTTGACTTACTAGAGTCACTTAAAGCTTCAAATATTAAATTAATTCTGACACGCCATGAGCAAGGCGCAGGATTTATGGCAGCCACTTATGGACGCTTAACGGGTAAGGTAGGAGTGTGCTTATCGACGCTTGGCCCAGGTGCAACTAACTTAGTGACGCCCGCCGCATATGCCCAGCTTGGCGCCATGCCCATCCTCATGATCACTGGCCAAAAACCGATTAAAACCAGTAAACAAGGGCGCTTTCAGGTCATTGATGTGGTCGATATGATGCGTCCCATCACTAAATACACCACACAAGTGGTCAGTGGTGATCGCATCCCATCAGTCGTGCGCGAAGCCTTCAGACTGGCAAGGGAAGAACGTCCTGGTGCCACTCACATCGAACTGCCTGAAGATATTGCGGCAGAGCAAACCAGTGCACCGCTGTTACCCCCTAGCACAGTAAGACGCCCCATAGCTGAATACAAAGCCATTAGCGCCGCCATTAGCATGATTGAACATGCAAAAATGCCTGTGTTGTTGATTGGCGCAGGTGCGAATAGAAAGCTTACCGCCAAAATGTTGAGCGAGTTTGTTGATAAGACCGGCATTCCCTTTATTACCACACAAATGGGTAAAGGCGTGATTGACGAAAATCATCACAAGTTTATGGGCAATACAGCATTGTCATCGGGCGATTTTGTCCACCGAGCGATTAAGCGTGCGGACTTAATTATTAACGTAGGGCACGATGTAGTCGAAAAGCCACCTTTCTTCATGGAGGTAGGCGGCCAAAAGGTCATGCACATAAACTTTGAAACTGCAGCCGTTGACCCTGTGTACTTTCCACAGTTAGAAGTGGTTGGTGATATTGCCAACACCATTTGGCAGATAAAAGAAGGCATTACAGCACCCGCTCATTGGAAGCTTGATTTTTATGATGATGTGCATAAGGCTTATTTAGAGCATCGCAATAACTCTGAACAAGACGATCGTTTTCCTATCTTGCCAGAGCGTTTAGTAAAAGAAGTGCGTGCCGCGATGCCTGAGGACGGCATTGTAACCCTCGACAACGGCATATATAAAATATGGTTTGCACGTAATTATCCGGCCCCCTTCCCTAACACTCTGCTACTGGATAATGCTTTAGCTACTATGGGCGCGGGCTTACCCTCGGCAATGGCGGCTAAATTAGTGTATCCAAGCAAACCTGTAATTACGGTATGTGGTGATGGCGGATTTATGATGAACAGCCAAGAAGTTGAAACCGCCGTTAGGCTTAAATTGCACATTGTTATACTAATATTACGTGACGACGCCTACGGCATGATCAAGTGGAAACAATCAAACATGGGCTTTGATAACTTTGGCCTAGATTATGGGAATCCTGACTTTGTGAAGTATATTGAAAGCTACGGCGGTAAAGGCTGGCGTGTGAGTGCCGCTGACCAAGTAGCACCGCAACTCAAGCAATGTTTAGCAGAGCCGGGAGTGCATTTAATAGATATTCCTATTGATTACAGCCTAAACGATGAAACCCTGAACAAAAGTATTCGTGAATTGAGTGCTAAATTATAACGGAGGCATTATGTTAGCAAAATCATACCCTTACTATTTGGCTAATAAGCCAGTATATGCAAATGAAGATTTGGAAGTTACTAATAAATACACGCAAGAAGTAGCTACTAAAATCGCATTAGCTGACGCACATGTAATTGACAAAGCTATTGCTGCTGCCGAAGCCGCTCAACCGGCGCTTAATAAAATGAAGCCATATCAGCGCCAACAAATTTTAGAGCATTGTGTTGAGGGTTTTAAGAAACGATTTGATGAACTTGCTCACTCGCTGTGCATTGAAGCCGGCAAACCAATTAAAGATGCTAGAGGTGAAGTTACCCGGCTTATTGACACCTTTAAAATAGCCGCCGAAGAATCGGTACGCATTAATGGCGAAGTGATCAACCTTGAAATTGCTGAACGTGCAAAAGGTTATACGGGTATGTATAAACATGTCCCTATTGGACCTTGCTCTTTTATCTCGCCGTTTAACTTTCCACTTAATTTAGCGGCACATAAAATTGCCCCCGCCATTGCAGCCGGTTGCGCTTTTGTACTCAAGCCCGCCAGTAGAACGCCTATTGGCGCACTCATTATAGGTGAAATCCTTGCTGAAACTGATCTTCCCGAGGGCGCGTTTTCTATTTTACCCTGTAGCCGCGATGGCGCTGATCTATTCACTACCGACGAGCGCTTTAAACTACTCAGCTTTACCGGTTCACCGGATGTAGGTTGGCAACTCAAAGCAAAAGCGGGCAAAAAACCAGTGATTTTAGAGCTTGGCGGTAATGCAGCTTGCATCGTTGACGAAGGCACCGATTTGGACGACGCCGTAGAGCGCATCATTTTTGGCGCTTATTATCAATCGGGCCAAAGTTGCATTAGCGTGCAACGAATTTTGGTGCATGACTCGCTCTATGAAGATTTTAAAACTCGATATGTTAGTAAAGTAAAAGCGCTAGTACATGGCGACCCGCTCAAAGAAGACACCTTTATTGGTCCAATGATTTCTGAAGGGGAAGCAAAACGCTTAGAGGGCTGGATTGAGAATGCGGTTGCTGCTGGTGCTAATTTATTATGTGGCGGCACACGTGATGGTGCGATGCTAGACGCAACTATTCTAGAAAACGTGCCACGCGATTGCGACGCCGTTGCCGAAGAAGCCTTTGGTCCGGTATCAGTAATCAGTGCCTTTAGTGATTTTGATGAAGCCTTACGATTGGTAAATGATAGCCAATTTGGCTTACAAGCTGGCGTATTTACACGCGACATTTACAAAGCTCATAAAGCGTGGGATGAGCTTGATGTTGGTGGTGTAGTAATTGGCGACGTGCCTAGCTGGCGAGTTGATAATATGCCATATGGCGGCGTCAAGGAGTCTGGTTTGGGTCGTGAAGGTATTCGTTATGCCATCGCGGATATGACCGAAATACGCCTCATGGTATTAAGAACGCCTCAGTAATGTAAGTGACGTCCGTGTTACCCCAGCGCGGGCTCTTTTTTTCCACTTAATCTAACTTTTTACCTTAAACTAAATAATGCTCCATGTGCAGTGCGTAATCTTTTAACTGCTTTTGAGATAACTTTGCAGCGCGAGGATATTGAGCTCCCTCCAAATCCATATTGATATGTGCTTTATGCCAATGGCTGGTGTGACTTATAAAATCGGTAATCCCTTCTATTTCACAGCTTTCTTGAGCGCCCGCTAGACACGTAGCAATGTAGCTGAAATTGACCGGATGTTCAGCATCTGCCTCTTTCACATCCAAAGTCTCACATATGTAAATAGGCGTGTTTTGCAGTACATCAAGCAGCACTTGGTTTTCAGATAGAGCTTGAGGTAACTTTAACTGATGTAGGTTAACTGTAGAAAATCGATAGTCCTTTTCACGCGTTTGCAGAGCAGGGTTAATCTCTAGTGGTATTAGTTGTGCATTGAGCTTAGCGTCACTATTCGGTATTGCCCCCACATAGGTTTGGGACTCATGATAAGCGCGTGTTAACCAGCCTCTTTGCCAACCTTCAACAAATACAGGTAATGCCGGTACAAATAAATCGCTATGTAATTCACGACTGCTGCTCGATAATAAGCTACCGTATCCTGCGACTAAGACCTTGCCCTCTAGTGCTCGTAAAAAGTCATTAAGTTTTGTGCTTGGCATGTTGCTCATTGGGACCTCTCTGAGCCAGACTCACCGCGCTGATGTTTAGAGCGTATTGATTTGACCAACAGAGCAATTGCAATTACACCTAAACTCAATAACAAGGAAAATATGGCCAAATTGAATTGGTCCCTTACTTGCACAATCATCACTAGATAGATAAGTGTTATACAAAACAACCACATATCGGCAAATAAGCCTATGTATCGTTTCAAAGTCGCTTTTGAGTACTTCATTTAAGACACCTTAATTAAATATCATGCGCGAGAAATATCAAAACTCATTACATCGCTGATACTATCGCAACCTAGCGCTAACATGATTAAGCGGTCAAGTCCCAAGGCAACGCCGGAGCAAGCCGGCAGACCTACTTCAAGAGCTGTAATAAATCGTTTATCTATTGGCCGTACTGGCTTATTCAAACTCTTGCGTATTTGGTTATCGTTTTCAAAACGCTCAACTTGCACGTTTGCGTCGGTAAGCTCTTCAAAGCCATTGGCTAATTCTATGCCTTTATAATAAAACTCAAAACGAAGCGCCGTTTTTTTATCACCACCATCACCATCACCGCCATTTAGCTTCGCAAGAGAGGCTTGAGATGCAGGAAAATGAGTAACGCATATTGGTACGTATTGTCCAATATGTGGCTCAATGCATTGATTAAATAATATTTGTAACAAAGCATCTTTGATGTCATCTACCGCAGTAGAACTATCAGATTCATGAGCTTTTTTTACTTGGGTCACATAATCCCCCAGCTTATTTTTAAAGCATATAGATGAAAGTGACTGCTCACTGACATTTATAGGGTCGATGTTCAAGTACTGTAAGAACAAAGCCTGATAAGTGACCTGCTTTGTGCTACTAAGCTTAAAAATACAGCGCAGCAGTTCTGCCACTTCATCAATTAATTGTTGCATTGAATAGTCACGACGATACCACTCAAGCATGGTGAATTCTGGGTTATGCAGGCGCCCAATTTCATCTTGCCTGAAGCACTTAGCAATCTGATAAATATCAGGGAAGCCAGCGGCAAGCATTCGCTTCATGGCATATTCAGGAGAGGTTTGTAAGTATAGGGTGCTCGCTGGCCCCGAGCCCTGTAGTGGATGGGCGCTGGTCATTGCATCTAAATAAACGTCGGTGATTGTGCCTTGAGAAAGCGCAGGCGTTTCGACTTCAAGGATATCGCGGGATGAAAAAAAATCGCGTATTTGTTTGATAATGGCTGCGCGTTGGCGCAGCCGGTCAACGGTGGCAGAGGGTTGCCAGTCGTTCATACAATTATTTTTGTGCGCGAGACACGTATTCGCCGCTACGAGTGTCAACTTTAACCACTTCGCCTCTTTGCACAAATAATGGTACTCGCACCACCGCTCCAGTGGTTAACGTTGCTGGTTTGCCACCGGTACCTGCCGTATCACCTTTGAGGCCTGGGTCAGTTTCGGTAATTTCAAGCTCAACAAAATTAGGCGGTGTGACCACAATTGGGCTACCATTCCACAAAGTTAAGGTACATAAGTCGTTTTCCACAAGCCATTTTACATTGTCGCCGACTGCTTTTTCGTCAGCCGCGATTTGCTCAAAGGTCTCATTGTTCATAAAATGCCAGAATTCGCCGTCGTTGTATAAGTAAGCAAGATCAGTGTCCATAACATCTGCACCTTCAAATGACTCACCAGAGCGGAAGGTTTTCTCAAGCACTTTTCCTGAGATGAGTTTACGAATGCGAACGCGGTTAAAAGCTTGGCCTTTACCAGGCTTTACATATTCATTTTCTAAAATCGAACAGGGTTCACCATCTAACATGATTTTAAGACCTGCTTTAAACTCGTTTGTACTAAAATTAGCCATTACTTCCTCTGAATGTATACGCTGGATAAAGACAACATGCAGATAATACCGAAAAAAACCGTCTCTGTAGAGATTAACTGGCAAAAAGAATTAGCAAATTGCTTCACCACACCTGAATCTCTGTTGGAATACTTGTGCATTGACCCGACACAATACACCGAACATTTCGCCGCTAGGGGCTTATTTTCTATGCGAGTACCTCGCCCCTTTGCTGACTTGATGGAGCCGGGAAACTGGCATGACCCTCTATTGCAGCAGGTTTTGCCGCGCGTTGAAGAATTTGATGAAGTCGCAGGTTTTGTGAGCGATCCACTAGAAGAGCAAGACAATACTCAAGCTGGCATTCTTCATAAATACTTAAATAGGGCCTTACTAATCGTTAAAGGTGGCTGCGCGGTAAATTGCCGATATTGTTTTAGACGGGATTTTCCGTACCAAGAAAACGCGGTAAATAAGCAAAAGTGGCTAGAAGTCATGGATTATATTCGCGCCGATAGCAATCTAGACGAGATTATTCTCTCTGGTGGCGATCCGCTGATGGCCAAAGATAGTCATTTGCAATGGCTAAGCGAACAAATTACTAGCATTACGCACATAAAACGAATTCGCATTCACACTAGACTACCAGTAGTGATTCCGCAGCGTATTGATGAAAGTTTTTTACAATGGTTTACCGCCCTACCTCAACAAAAAGTCATGGTGTTTCATATCAATCATGCAAATGAAGTCAGTGATGCGCTAATTGAACGCTGCGCGCTGCTGCGACAATCCGGCGTGACTTTGCTCAATCAAGCGGTATTACTAAAAAACATCAACGACACTGCTGATAAACAAATCGCGCTTAACGAAGCGGTATTTGCGGCAGGCATCATGCCCTATTACTTGCACTTACTTGATAAAGTAAAAGGCGCCGCGCATTTTGACGTTGCACAGGCCAGTGCAATTACCATGATGGCTGAAGTGATAAAGCGTCAGCCGGGCTATTTAGTGCCCAAACTCGTTAGAGAAATTGCTGGGCAGCCCGGCAAAACGCCGATCGATTTAGGACTAGAACCAAACAGTTAAACTCAAGCGTAGGTGTTAATAACCGAGCCTGAGTTTCCAATACTTGGTGCTGGTGGCGGAGCTGCGGCTTCAAGTAGCTGAAGTACTGCTTGCCCCTCTTGCTTCTGCATATTGTTCGACATCTGTGCAGATTTAACTTCAAGAGTAAAGGCGACGCCGGATGTACCTTGTATATCCATTGCCCATCCTATGATTGCTTGCGGCAATCAGTTAAAGCAGGCACAATTACCTGCATCAGATTTATCGGCCAAATCAATAGATATTTTAGCCCTTTAGCAAGGAAATTATGAACAACGTAGTTACCGCATTAAACGAAAACCTTCAGCTTGTTTACCGCAAAGCGATAGATGCAGACCAAGCATTAGACAAATTGCAAGGCAGTGGAAAAGGAAAATTTGTTGCTATTTTTGGCGACGAAACACCTTTTACTAACCGCAGTAAACGCTTCAGAGAATACGTTGAGGAAGTTGCAGGTGACGTGGCACTGTTGCAAAGCTTAGATGAGAATCTCGAGGAAAACCCCGATAAAAATACTGATGCACAAGCTCAACAAGAAAAGCTGGCCGTCATCGTAAAAAAGCTTCAATTACTCCTATCTACACTTGAGCAATTCAAGCAAAGCTTAAACACCTAATTTATTGGACACAAAAAATCCGCATTGCCTGAGCGCTGCGGATTGATATCAGTTTTTATTAAACAATTAAGTATTGTTATTGTCTTCTGGCACTTGTGATGA
>Ga0307933_1000310_pt1 | contig 46596 bp, 45 predicted proteins | sample OrgLakmetageno88_FD_201811 | JGI IMG/M metagenome (GOLD analysis project Ga0307933, IMG submission 201811) | Saline water microbial communities from Organic Lake, Antarctica - #88 | ecosystem: Environmental > Aquatic > Non-marine Saline and Alkaline > Saline | place: Antarctica: Organic Lake... | reverse complement strand
TTCATCCACATAGATCCGAGCCTGCTCTAGCCCCTGATCAACTTTCCGATTGGTAAACAAAGGCCATTGCACGACATGATGGGTACGCACGTCGGCCGCACTGACCCCCAGTGTCGCCAAAATGTTGAGCAACAATTGCTGGCCAGTTTCGGTAGGCTGACTCAAACCCCGGGCGAGGGAATCGGCAATCAGAAAATCACCCACAATACTTAAAGACAGAGCAAAACGGGGTACCGGAGCCGCGACGCTGCGTATAATCTGAGGCGCGGCCGTCGAATCCGTGTTATCCCGGATCGGGCCTGTATCCGGTGTCAATGGTTCGGAGTCAGGTACCTGGGCAGCGGTCTGCGCCGTCGAATCAACACGAGCTGTCTGAGCGGAGGAATGATTCGATTCCCGGACCAGCGCAGCGGCCGGAGAGCAAGCGTATTCAGTTTCATCCAGGTCAAAGGTTATCGGTAGCGGAGCGGCCGGTAACCGCACCCTGGGATACCAGCTGCTGATCCCCATAGCTTCCAGATAATGCCGACGATTTTGTTCCGGCAGCGGCCTGAAGTCATTCATACGGTTATTTGCGGGTGCGACTTGGCCGGTGCATTCAGCATGAGGTTCAATGCTTTAATGTAGGCTTTGGCCGATGCCACCACGATGTCAGTATCGCTGCCTGCCCCGTTTACAATGCGCCCGCCTTTTTCAAGACGCACCGATACCTCGCCCTGGGCTTCGGTACCAGCGGTAATGGCATTCACCGAGTAAAGCTGCAATTGAGTGCCGGAATGAACCAGACTGTCGATGGCCTTGAAGCTGGCATCGACCGGGCCGTCACCCGCCGCCGTCGCTTCATGTGCTTCGCCTTCTATCTCCAGCACAACCGTGGCCAGCGGTGACTCGCCCATGACACTGTGGCTGACCAGGTGTTTGAGCTGAATCCGGTCGGGTACGGCTGCATCCTGCTCGACCTGGGACATCAGAGCATGCAGATCTTCATCAAAAATATCATGTTTTTTATCAGCCAGCGTTTTGAAGCGGATAAACGCCTCGATCACGTCAGCATCCGATTCAAACGAATAGCCAAGTTCGATCAGCCGGGTTTTAAACGCATTGCGACCGGAATGTTTACCCAGCACCATACGATTGGCATTCCAGCCAACGTCTTCGGCCGACATGATCTCATAGGTTTCACGGTGTTTGAGTACGCCATCCTGATGGATACCAGACTCATGGGCAAAGGCATTGGCGCCGACAATCGCCTTGTTCGGCTGCACCGGAAACCCGGTCACCGATGACACCAGTCGCGAGGCTGGGACAATGTGACGGGCATCAATACCCGTATCAACTGGAAACAGGTCCTGGCGCGTGCGCACTGCCATGACAATTTCTTCCAGTGCCGCATTACCGGCACGCTCGCCAAGGCCGTTGATGGTGCACTCAACCTGACGAGCCCCCTGGAGCACCGCTGCCAGAGAATTAGCTACAGCCAGACCCAGGTCATTGTGACAGTGCACCGAAAAAATGGCCTGATCGGCATTGGGTACCCGGTTCATAATGTCATGAACCAATTGACCAAAGGCCTCTGGTACGGCGTAGCCCACGGTATCAGGGATATTGATCGTCGTAGCCCCGGCCGCAATAGCCTGTTCAATAATGCGACATAGAAAATCCAGTTCACTGCGCCCAGCGTCCTCACAGGAGAATTCTACGTCACTGGTATACTGACGCGCTTTTCTCACCGCCCGCACGGCTTGCTCAACAACGTCATCCGGCTGCATCTTCAGCTTGTACTTCATGTGGATCGGCGAGGTCGCAATAAAGGTGTGGATGCGCGCGCGCTCGGCCCCTTCGAGTGATCCTGCGGCCGCTTCAATGTCTTTGTCCAGCGCACGAGCCAGCGAACATACCGTGCTCTGGCGAACTGACCGGGCGATGGCATTAATGGCCTCGAAATCACCTCTGGAGGCGGCGGCAAAACCCGCTTCAATAACATCAACGTGCATCTTCTCCAGCGCCTTGGCGATGCGGACTTTTTCATCCCGTGTCATTGACGCACCCGGGCTCTGTTCGCCGTCGCGCAGGGTAGTATCAAAGATGATCAGGTTTGAGGTCGGGGTAGTCATGGCAACACTCCGGTCAGCCGGGGAAACAGAGCTTAGTGTACACCAGTTCCCCGTCCAACCTCATGTCAGGCTGCGTATTTTAATCCGATTTGAGGGCATGCCGTTGCCAGGCATCTGCACACACTGTCAGCAGTGATTGCCGGGTTTTGCGCGACTCCCTCGTCCAGAAAAACGGGTAGACTTTACGTGGCGCACGGTCGAACCAGAATTCACCTGAAGGCAGTCGCTGACCTTCAGACAGGCACCAGTAGATGGTATCGGCACCCTCGTCATTGGTCCGCAAGCGGTCGCCCATACGCGAAGTGAAGGCGGGCAGAGCCTCTCTCAGCGCGTCGGTACCCACCCAACCGGGGTGTGATGCCGAAAATCGGTAGTTGGGGAACTGCCGGGGCAATTCCTGATTCAGGATAACTTGGGCACGCTTGGCATTGGCATAGGATTTTACCTTGTCGTAGCGAGCTTGCTGCCAGCACAAATCATCCAGATTCAGCTTTTGCAGATACATACCCCCACTGGCGGTAATATGTATCGGCGCCTGCTCTGGCAACACCCCCTGCTCAATACAGCGGCGTATCAGCAGATAGTGGCCCACGACCTGGGAGGCAAAAATAACATCGTAACGATCTTCGACCAGCATCAGCTGGTCCGGCATGCCGCCCGCATTGCAAACCAGCGCATCAAGCGAGGGCAGGGACTGGTTCATCACTTGCTCAAAGTCGGTCATATCCAGCTCAATAAACTGCACGCCCTGCGCAGCCAGACCGGACTGATCAAACTTTTGCTGACCACGACCAGTGACCCAGACGTGAGCCCCGGCGCTGGCCAGCCGCTGTGCCAAAGCCGCACCAATACCGCTGGTTCCCCCTGTGATCAGGACGGTTTTATCCGCCAACCAGCTGTCATCTATCTGACTGAACTGACGTGCGTGACGCTGATAGCCAGTGCGATCAAATGAATAGACAATGCTGTAGTCTTTAAGCGTATCGAACATGCTTCTCTCCCGGGCCCATTTTTGCCTGTACGCGCCTGCAATACGGTGTTTTACTCTGGATGGGTCACTTCAGGCTTACAATCGCAGCGCTTCTGACCCGGCTAGACACCATTCACACTCGAACATTGTCTTGTTATGGTGAAACACCTTTTATCAACAATGGAGTACTTAACATGGTAGACGCTTATAGCCCGGACGAATACAAATCCGAACTGGTAGTGCTGAATAGCGACCTCGACCACCCCTGGCACCTGGATCAGGAAAAGCTGACCAAGACCTTTACCTTTGCTGACTTTGTGACCGCCTTTGGCTTCATGACTCAGGCTGCCATAGTCGCCGAAAAAAGCGGCCATCATCCCGAATGGTTCAACGTTTACAAAACCGTCAAGGTACAGCTGACAACGCACGAGGCCGGTGGTATCTCAAAGAAGGATTTTGATCTTGCCGGACGCATGGAAAAGCTTGCTACCGGGCAGCGTTGATATGGCGCTAACGTTAAAGCTCAACGGTATGGGAGAAATCGTTGAGGGCAACTACTATCGGGGTTACTGCTTCTTGAGCGACGACCCCGAAGAAGACGGCGGCATTTCTCTGGTTGTCTATGCCAGTCCCGACCGCCAGTCCAGGGTGCTGCTAAGCGAGTGGTTTCCATCGATCCAGGCGGTCAATCATTTTGCGCGGGACCAGAACTGGTCGATTGAGTGGCTGGATTAAACTGGCATACATCAGGCCGCACCTGACAGGCCGCCTCGGCTGCTATGCGCACATCAATCAAGTAATACAGCGAATCAAGCCCCAGGCTGATTCGTCCCATATTGTGAAATACCATCCCCAGCGCCAAATCTTCTGCTGAATAACGCCCGGAATCACGGGCAAAGTACCTGGCAGCGGCTCCTGGCTCGGTCTCGCCCAGCAGTTGCTGCATGCGGCCAATGCCTCCGTGATAGGCCTGAACCAGCAGCAGCGAATATAACGCGCTTTTTTTCTGAGCTGGAAGATGACCAAAGCGCTGTTCAAAAACCGGTTTTAAATTGCGATCGTTTTGCTGATACAACCGCACCGCACAATCTACTTGAGCCATGCGATGCAAATGAAAGCGTTCAGGTATCTCGCAATCGGACAACACCTCCGGACGCAACTGCAATAAACCGACAGCACTGGCCGCCGAAAAGCTCCGTTTACGAGCACCGCTTTCGATCAGTATCTGACCGATAAAGGCCTGCCTGACGGCACTGCTGGCCTGGTACCCCTGGCGTTCTGCCTTATCTGCAAACACCTGCTGTACCAGGTCAATCAGGGCGATCGGCGCGTCTTCGGCCCCTGCGACCATACCGTCCCAGGTCCCCCATACACGCTCTTCAGGATATACCCCCATTAACCGGTCAACCGCATCAGCAAGATCGACATGCGGTTGATCGCACCGTAACGCAAACGGATAGCCGGTTTCATTGGCAGACCCGGCTATCCAGCGATGAACGCTTTGTTGCTGATACAGCTGTTCGCGCACCCGATTCAATTGCAACTGATTGGCCGCCACTGTGCCTGTGTTTTCAAACCAGGTTAAAAAACGGCCGCGCTGATCAAATAGAATATGCCGGTTCGGCTCTGCGCAATAGCCACGCTCAAGCAACACCCAGCGACGCAGGGTCGAGATGTTCTGATAGAAGCCATCACTGAACACATAGGGCGTATCGCGAATAACCTGTAACCAGCGCGAAGGCGCTGGCTCACTCACACTGTCAGTTTCCGCCGCGACAGACAGTGCCAAACCCATCAGCACCGAAGTTACCCACGGTCGCCAGTTTCTGATCCCAACCATCCTTCTTACTCATGCTCAAACCTGAGCCTAGTCTAACCATTGCTGGAACCGTTGCCAGTCTGCCCTGGTTGCAAAGTGTGGCGTCGTGCCAATAGTTGCACACAACGACAACATCATCAGGCGTCTATTTAACATGAGTCGACACTTAGGTCAGGCTGACCACCTGAATGAAACCAGGACGTACCCTATTTGTAGAAACCCCAGGATGGCAAGAAGCAAGACATCGCCTTTATCAGGGATCCGGACGGCTACTGGATTGAGTGGTTCACCCAGAAGGATTGCCCGGGGTTCCTACCTGAACCAAACGGACAAAAAAATTCCGGCGCAGGCCGGGGTAAATGACGGGGGAAGCCTTACTGACTCATTGCGCAGTCACGAAATCGCTGTAAATACCGCTACGATCGAAGGTTGCTACCTGAAACTCGTATTCGGCATTGGGTAAATCTTCAATCAGGTACTGATCAGTAGCCGCATTATTAATAACCAGTTTTTCGAACGCTGAGGTACCGGTTTCCCGGTAACGAATTTCGTAGCCGCCGATTTCATCAAAACTCATCAGTTCGCCATTAACGCGCTCAATCGGTGCGCTCCAGTAAAGGGTCACCGATAGCGTATCCGGTTCAGGTGCACTGGTGACAAGAGTGACCGTAGTGTCGGCAACCAGAGTGCCATTGACTCGAACAGCCAGCGTGTTTACTCCAGTCATTAGCTGGTCCAACGGCAAGACGTTAGCCTGGGCAACCGAGCCTTCAGAAAAATCATAAGGGTAGGTTGAGTCCTGACTATACCAACTGCCGTTAATATAAAATTCAACACGTCCTGCGTTGGTATCATTGGTTGTCAGTGTCAGGTAGTAACTCTGACCCTGGTTCATTTCCAATCCAGTCACTGCTTGTGCATTGGTGCGCGACGCGCTCGTTGAATAATCGAGTGAATAGATTATCGGCTCTGGCTCAGGAGTCGGCTCTGGCTCAGGAGTCGGCTCTGGCTCAGGAGTCGGCTCTGGCTCAGGAGTCGGCTCTGGCTCAGGAGTCGGCTCTGGCTCAGGAGTCGGCTCTGGCTCAGGAGTCGGCTCTGGTTCAGGGGTCGGCTCTGGTTCAGGGGTCGGCTCTGGCTGAGGTGTGGGTTCCCATTGATCGTCAGCTAAAACAGAAAAGCGTGAGGTTGCAACAATTTCACCGCCGACTTTTACCATCAACGTATTCTCGCCATTTTCAAACCATGTCATATTCTGGACATTGGCGGCAATATTATTCCCTCCGTTCAGATCATAGGGATAATTGGAATCCGCATTGACAATCACATCATTAACGTAAAATTGTACAACGCCCATGGCAGTTTCATTCGACGCCAGATACATGTAATACGTACCGTCACTATTGAGTGCTGCATTTTGAAGGCTAGCTCCAGATACACGGTCAGCGCGAACGGAGTACAAAACATCATAACTGCGCGATACATTGTCGCCTGCATCGATGGTGAATTTAGAAGTTCCTTCTTCTACTTGGCATCCTGCCAGCGCCATCGAGGCGACGACTGAACATGAAAGAGTGAACCTCGTCATATGCGTTTCTGAACCCTTTTTTGATAGTCATGAGTAAACGTGAACGCATCATATCAACGAGGGTTTTTAATAAATGTGAGCTATTTCCAATCGAACTTTTCATTACATTTCCAGCTATCATTGACGGTTTGACTTTAAAAAATCGTCAATGATACCGCAGTATTTACAGGTGACTCCGATCAATAAAAACGGGTTCACAACTCGTACCTCGACCCTGTCACAGAGCCTGGATAACAACTCCAAAAAATTGACGGTTTTTACCACCGATCAGTAGTCGTACAGTGTACCAATCTGCACGTGAGTATCGTCACCCTGTGAACTTGATCACTTTAACGACCTGTCTTTACACTTCGTCAGCAGGTTATCAGTGCATCAACTGACAATTGACCTCGATCAGCCAATCGCTGACAATCTCTGAAAACGTTATCAAAACAACAAGTCACAGCATCAGGAGTTTGCCCCATGAGCGCATTTACCGAGATACTGACCCGGCGTGACTGGGAGAACCCCCTGGCAACCGGTCACAATCGGCTACCCGGTCATAGCCCACTGCATGCTTATCCAAGCCGTGAAGACGCCCGCAATGGCGTATCGGCGGCGCGCCAGTCACTAAACGGCGATTGGGATTTTGTGCTCTACGACCGGCCGGAGCAGGCCGAGCCGGACTTTTTCGAATCAGACAAGCCCGTCCACACCGGTCAAACCATCAGTGTTCCAGGCAACTGGCAATGTCAGGGTTATGACCGGCCGATCTACACCAATGTGCAATACCCTTTCCCGGTTAACCCCCCTTACGTGCCCTCCGATAACCCGACGGGCGGCTATGCCAGAACCTTTTCGCTTTCAGCAGAGGATATGGAACAACAGACTCGAGTTATTTTTGACGGCGTGAATTCCGCCTTTCACCTCTGGTGCAATGGCCAGTGGGTAGGTTATAGCCAGGACAGTCGGTTGCCCGCCGAGTTCGATCTGACGTCTTTCGTCCGTGCCGGCGACAATCGCATTGCCGTAATGGTGCTGCGCTGGTCCGATGGAAGTTACCTTGAAGATCAGGACATGTGGTGGCTAAGCGGTATCTTTCGCGACGTTACGCTACTGCGCAAACCCCATCGTGCTATTACAGATGTCCGCATCCGCACCGAACTTGACGCCTGCTACCGGGACGCTGTTTTGCATGTGTGCGCCGAGGTCACGGATCCCGAGTCCCGCATCAATGCCTGTTTGTATGATGGTGATGCAGCGATCGCTGATGTTCAGCTGGCCATGCCCGGTCGGCGTGAAGTCGATGAACGGGGCGGCTTTCGCTGCCGCGTTGATCTGCAGATACCCGTGCCTGAGCCCCGACTCTGGTCGGCCGAGACGCCCAACCTTTACCGACTGGTTGTGAGTCTGGTTGATACCACCGGCAACGCATCCGACCATGAAGCCTGCGATGTCGGTTTTCGCAGTGTTGAGATCCGGGAAGGTTTGCTCAAACTCAACGGTCAGCCATTGCTGATTCGCGGGGCCAACCGGCATGAGCATCATCCCGACCGCGGCCATGCTATAACCCGGGAAGACATGGAAGTCGACATCCGGCTAATGAAACAGTTTAATTTTAATGCGGTACGCACAGCGCATTACCCGAACCATCCTGCGTTTTATGAGCTGTGCGACCAGTACGGCCTTTACGTCGTAGACGAAGCCAATATCGAAACTCACGGCATGATCCCTTCCAGTCAACTGTCCGATGACAGCCAATGGCTATCTGCCTATATGGAACGGGTTACGCGCATGGTTCAACGTGACCGGAATCACCCATCGGTGATCATCTGGTCGCTGGGCAATGAATCGGGTCTGGGCGCCAATCATCACGCCGCCTATCAGTGGGTGAAACAATCCGATCCTGGCCGGCCGGTACAATATGAAGGTGGTGGCGCAGACTCCCCGGCTACCGACATCATTTGCCCGATGTACGCACGGGTAAACACGGATATGCCCCTGCCAGAGTCCGTCCCTAAATGGGCTATTCAGAAGTGGATCGGAATGCCCGGTGAAATGCGTCCGCTGATTCTCTGTGAATACGCTCACGCCATGGGTAATAGTCTGGGCAGTTTCGACGAGTATTGGCGCGCTTTTCGCCAATATCCGCGTTTGCAAGGCGGTTTCATCTGGGATTGGGTCGATCAGGGCTTATCTCACACCAGCCCCGAGGGGCAGCGCTACTGGGCCTATGGCGGTGATTTTGGCGATCAGCCTAACGACCGGCAGTTCTGTATTAACGGTCTTGTTTTTCCCGATCGCAGTGTGCATCCAACTTTGTATGAAGCAAAACGCGCCCAGCAATTCCTTCACTTCGAGCTGCTTCATACTGAACCGCTCACCCTGCGGATACAGAGTGAATACCTGTTCCGCCACTGTGATAACGAACTGCTCAACTGGGCCATACTGGAAGACGGAAAGGTCATTGGCAGCGGTCAGTCTGGCTTTGCGCTGGCACCCCGAAACCGTTGCACCCTCAGTCTGGAAACGCCGCTTCCCGTTGCCAAAGCCGGTAAGCAATACCATCTCGATGTATGGGTTACCCAACCGGAGGCCACTGCCTGGTCTGAAGCCGGCCATGAAAGCGCACGTCAGCAACTGAGCTTACCGGCCACCCTGCAACTACAGGAATCACCTCAACAGTGCGCCAGCGCCCCTGTTTATATCGAAAGCGACGACACATTCACCGTCCAGCACGCCACTGGGCTATGGCAATTCGACCGCACCGGTGGCCAATTGCTTGACTGGCAACATCAGGAACAGGCACTGCTACTCGCACCACCGCAAGATCGGTTCTGGCGCGCCCCGCTGGACAACGACATCGGCATCAGCGAAGCCGACCGGGTTGACACCAATGCCTGGGCTGCCCGCTGGGCTGCAGCAGGGCTCGATCGTCTGGAATGCGCGAGCACACTGAACAGCGTGCACACTATAAGCGATCATGTCGACATAGCCGTCACCCACATCCACAGTGTCGATGGCAAAATCCGGCTGAGGAGTAACTGGCGTTATAGTTGTTATCAGGATGGAACGCTGAAAATAAGCGTCGACGTTGAAGCGGCCGCTGGTTTGCCGCCGTTGGCCCGGGTTGGCCTGGAATGGTCTCTGGCGCAGGTCACCGACTCATTCAGTTGGTGGGGGCGCGGTCCGCATGAGAACTATCCGGATCGAAAACTGGCGGCCGATATGGGTCGCTATACGCTGCCCCTTGGCGCCGCCCACACACCTTACATTTTCCCGAGCGACAATGGCTTGCGTTGCAATACCCGGGAACTGACACTCGGCACTCTGACGCTCAGCGGTGACTTCCATTTCAACCTCAGCCGCTATTCGCAGGAGTCACTGGCAGCCGCCCGTCATCAGTATGAGCTGGTTGAAGAAGAGGCTGTCTATCTACACATCGACGCTGAGCACATGGGCGTCGGCGGTGATGATTCATGGAGCCCGAGTGTTCATCCGCAATATTGGCTAACAAAGCGCAACTACCGTTACGAAGTGACGCTCACAACCCAATAGCACGGAGGTCGGTCAGGTGTACCTGACCGACCTCCGGAAGCGGGGTCATGCCAGCTAGCCGGTTGTTGAAAAAGGCTTGCCGCCTTGTCTAAAACACGAAAAGCAAACAATGTGATCTTTACTTTCTCACGATTAACTTTTTAATTTGTAGCCGGTCTTAAAGATCCACCATACCAGCGTTAAAAACAGCAACAAAAAGCCAATGGTCATCGCGGTACTGACGACAATGTGCACATCCGATACGCCATAAAAACTCCAGCGAAAACCACTGACCAGGTAAACCACCGGGTTTAGTAGCGTTACACCCTGCCAGAAGGGTGGCAGCATATCGATGGAATAAAAGGTTCCTCCCAGGAACACCAGTGGCGTGACTATCATCATGGGTACAATTTGCAGCTTCTCAAAACCATCGGCCCAGACACCGATGACAAATCCGAGAAAACTGAATGTCACCGACGTCAGCACCAGAAAACTGAACATCCAGAAAGGATGATCGATGCGGTAATCTACAAAGAAAGTGGCGGTGATCAGAATAATGAGTCCAAGAACCACCGATTTAGACGCAGCAGCACCAACATAACCAAGCACAATTTCAATATAGGAAATCGGAGCCGACAATACTTCATATATAGTGCCTGAAAATTTAGGCATATAGATACCGAACGACGCATTGGAGATACTTTGCATCAGCAGCGTGAGCATGATCAGCCCGGGTATGATAAAAGCGGCGTAGCTGACCCCATCGATATCCACCATACGCGAGCCGATAGCAGACCCGAATACCACAAAATAGAGTGACGTTGAAATAACTGGCGTTGCAACGCTTTGTAGCAACGTGCGCCAGGTGCGTGCCATCTCAAATGTATAGATAGCCCGAACAGAATAAAAATTCATCTGAATCGTTTCCTTTATTGACCGTGAACCAAACCCACAAAAATGTCTTCCAGCGAACTTTCTCTGGTGCGTAGATCCCGAAACTCAATGCCATGACCATCCAGCTGTTTCAGCAATTCGGAGATGCCGCTGTGCTCTTGTTGAGAGTCAAAGTTGTACTGAATCTCGCGGCCATCCTCGCTGAGTGACAACGGCATATCGATCATTGAATCCGGAAGTTGAGTCAGCGGCTCACGCAGCGAAAGCGTCAGCTCTTTTTTACCCAGCTTGCGCATCAGCGCTTTCTTTTCTTCGACCAGAATGATTTCACCATTATTGATAACACCAATACGATCGGCCATTTCCTCGGCCTCTTCAATATAATGCGTCGTCAAAATAATGGTCACGCCTTGTTCGCGCAAGCCACGCACCATTTCCCACATATCCTTGCGCAGCTCGACATCAACGCCGGCGGTGGGTTCATCCAGAAACAAGATTTTAGGTTCATGCGACAAGGCCTTGGCGATCATCACCCGACGCTTCATACCACCTGACAACTCCTTGATTTTCGAGTCGCGCTTTTCCCAGAGCGACAGCTTTCGCAGTATTTTTTCCAGGTAGGCAAGATCGGGCGCCTTGCCAAACAACCCACGCGAAAAATTGACCGTAGCCCAGACCGTTTCAAAGGCATCGGTAGCAAGCTCCTGTGGAACCAGTCCAATTTTAGCACGCGCCTGACGGAATTCAGTGAGGATGTCATGACCATCAGCGGTAACTTTGCCGCCAGTGGGGTTGGTGAGGCCGCAAATAATGCTGATCAAGGTGGTTTTGCCGGCACCGTTGGGACCCAGTAATGCGAAAATCTCGCCAGAATTAATATCCAGATTGAGGTTTTTCAAAGCTTCAAATCCTGATGCGAAGGTTTTATTCAAACCCTGCACAGAAATAATTGGGGGCATGTGTGCTCCTTTACATTTAATAAGGGCTGACGGAATCAAGTGCCGTGCAGTCGTAACCGGCCACTCGATGCTATTACAGCAGACCGGCTTCTTCGTAATATCGGCGTGCACCAGGGTGAAGCGGTGCGGACAAACCCACCTGAACCATATCCAGTGGATCAAGGTTGGCAAACGCCGGATGAAACCGGGTCAGTGATTCGATATTTTCAAACAGGGTCTTGACCAGCTGGTACGCCAACTCATCGGACATATCAACGGTGGTGACCACCGTTGCCGCCATCCCCAGCGTTGAAACGGGCTCCGGGTTTCCAGGGTATAATCCACCCGGAATACGGGTCATCTGATAATACGGCTTGTTGTGCAGCAACTGGTCAATGACCGCACCTGTAACCGGGATCAGTTTGGTGTCACAACGCTGACTGGCTTCGAGCAGAATAGGATTAGGGTGACCCGCCACGTAGGTAATAGCATCGACCCGATAATCACACAGCGCCTCTGACTGTCGAAGCGGCGTCAACTCCAACGTACGTTGAAAATCATTTTTCGTCCAACCGTAACCTGCCATTAACACTTCAAAGGTCCCGCGCTGGCCAGAACCAGGTGCTCCAATATTGATGCGGCGTCCGGTCAGGTCACTGAATCTATTAATACCGGAGTCACGCCGGGCCAGAACAGTAAAGGGTTCACTGTACAGTGAAAACAATGACCGCAACGTATCGAATGCGGTGTCATTCTTGTATTCCGGCTGCCCGGTGTATGCGTAATATTGCCAGTCAGACTGCACCACGACGAGACTGAACCTGCCGTTACGCAAGCCTTCCAAATTCTCGATCGAGCCGGCCGTTGCCTCTACTGAGCACGAGTTGATCGAACCATCCGATTGCTCGCCTCCAGCCCGCTCAAAGAACCGGCATATAGCCCCGCCGCTCGGATAAGAAACACCGGCCACGGAGCCAGTGCCGATTACCAGTTCCGACTCGCCTCGAGCGCTAACCACTGCACTCATCACCACCAGCACCATAAGCATAGCTGCTGTCTTTAGTGTGCTCAGAATCACCTTTTTACCCCGTCAACATACTCATTGCATCAGTGTAGTGAAAAACCGACCTTATTCTGTCTTCTGTTCTTCTCGTCCATCCGCGTGCAGTGCAAAACGCCCTGCTGCACCAAGCGAGTCGGCATGATCGACCACGCCTTTGGTGACTACGGTAATGGTCTCAAAGCCGCGATGCGGGTGGGCCGGAAAGCCAGGTATATGATCACCATGGTACATCCTCCAATCCTGGCTCGAGTCGAAGTCCGGGCCAATCTGACGACCCGACAGCGAGGCCTGGGGCCCATTTCTGCGTTTCCTCTTGGGAACGCATCGTTGTGATGCACACAAAAAAAATGGGTCAGACGTCTGCCAGGGAAACCCCAGAGACACTACTTGTTTGATCGCACTACTCATCACACGCCTCGCTTGACCGGCCGGGGTAACCGGCCTGTTGTGGTCGTCACCCGACTATACTCAGGACTTAGGTTTCCCGGTCTTCGCCTTGAGTGGCAGTTACTATGGGGGCAAAAAGCCGTATTACACCTCATGTATGCTGGTTAGGGAGGCTCTGAACAATTCACCTGGGGCTTTGCAAGAATTAGTCAGAACCGCCCTAACTTTGACAAGACCTCGACTGTCAGCCAAGGTAATATGGTTGCGAGACTTGATGCAGATCAACACCTTCACACATCGACAGTGCCACAGTAGTTTCATTGCTCGACTTTACGGGCCTCAGACACAATCGGATGATGCCCAATCCACAGGAGAGATCATCATGAGTAAACTGATAATGGTTCCCGTAGACGGGTCAGACCCCGCGAAAAAAGCCATCGAATTCGCAGCCGACTGGGCAAAGCATCACGATGCTACCCTATTGCTATTGCACGTTCCCGAGCCCCCGGTCGGTGATGAAGTCATGGTCATGGGGGGGGCGTCCGTCTACATGCATGCAACCCCGGAAGAGTTGCGCACAGCAGGCGAGTCTATCGTCAAGGCCGGTGAGGCTATTGCTAAAGATCTGGGCTGCAAAACCGTGGAAACATTGGTCGAGATTGGTGATCCGGCACGCAAGATCGTCGCGATGGCCGAAGACCGCAAAGTAGAAATGATTGTCATGGGCACGCGAGGGCTAGGCGATTGGAAGAGCCTTTTGCTGGGCAGCGTTTCTCACAAAGTGACCAATCACTCGAAATGTACCTGCGTGACAGTCCGCTGATAGCTGAAAACGGGCCTTTACTGAAAGGTAGATGGTCAATCCCGTCCGGGCTTTGTATCCTTAGGGAACATTGTTTTGGCGGGGTTAACTTTTGTCCGATCGGAAACTGACAACACGTTCCAATACTCAGGCCATTGATCAGTTCATTGATCAGTCGGCCACCTTGCCCGTTGCCAGCCAGCAAAGCGGGCGCATACTGTTTGCGCTCGACGCCACGGCCAGTCGCCAACCCTCCTGGGATGCGGCTTGCCATCTGCACAGTGAACTTTTCCTGGCCACCGGCGCTGTCGGTCATATCGCCATTCAATTGTGCTACTACCGGGGGTTCAAAGAGTTCAAGGCAACCGACTGGGTAACCCGACCGGAGCATTTGCTGCGCGCCATGAACCGGGTGCAATGTCTGGGCGGTCAGACCCAAATTGGCCGGGTATTGCAACACGCCATGAAAGAAACCCGTGCCAAAGCGGTAAAGGCGGTCATTCTGATTGTCGATTGCTGTGAAGAACCGGTGGACTCACTGTGCCAGCAAGCCGGTGAGCTGGGCATGCTTAACACGCCGTTATTCATTTTCCAGGAAGGCAACGAGCCAAGAGCAAGCCAGGCATTCAAGCAAATGGCGCATCTGTCCGGAGGCGCCTGGATGCCGTTTGATCACCGGGCCGTGGCCCAATTAAAAGAGCTGCTTGGTGCTGTCGCGGTCTACGCAAGCGGTGGCCAGAGTGCCCTGGATGACCTGGCTCGCACCGGCTCTGCTGATATCAAACGTCTCACCCAACAATTGAAGCGCTGACTGTGACCCCAATCTCTATTCTATTGTTATTCGTTATTGTGGCGGTTCTGGGCATCGCCCTGAAACGCATGTCACCCGCACAACGCAAGCGGCCACTGATTGTCGGTCTGATCACCTTGCTGGTAGTGGGCTTTGTGCTATTGGCAGCAACCCATCGACTCTACCTGCTTGGCGCTCTTTTTGCCGTGCTGTTGCCGATGATGCGTCGGCTCCTGCCTATACTGCTTCGCTTTCTGCCCAACTTGCTGTCCCGCCGGTCGTCACGCAAGAAATCGGGCGCATCGGGTCAGACCTCGCGAGTCCAATCGGCCATTCTCGATATGGAACTGGATCATGAAACGGGGGTTATGCACGGCACCATTGTGGCCGGGCCGCTGGAGGGTAAATCTCTCGCCGATCTTGAAGAACAGGAGTACCTGGACTTACTGGACTATTGCCGCCAGCAGGACGCAGACTCGGCTCGGTTGCTGGAAACCTATCTTGACAAACGCTTTGGTGAGCGTTGGCATCAAGACGAGCGCCACAACCAACAGGACGGCCAGAACCATGCTCCAGCCCAGGACAGTGGTGCCATGACCGATACCGACGCCTATGACATCCTCGGCCTTAAACCAGGTGCCGATCGCGATGCAATCATCCAGGCCCATCGGCGTCTGATGCAAAAAGCCCACCCCGACCGGGGCGGCAGCGACTGGCTCGCGGCCAAAATCAATGCGGCTCGCAGCCATCTGCTTGAGGAATAAGCGATAATTTCCCTAGCAGGCTGTTGAAATTCGCAGAATTTCAGCACCTGCAACCAGAACATGGATGTTCTGGGAGAAAAGTAACAAGCACATTGTTTGCTTTGCGTGTTTTGGAAAAGGCAGGAAGCCTTTTTCAACAACCTGCTAGAGCCCAGAACTGTAGAATAGTCTGGTCCGATAGCAACACCCAAAAAGCTTGCCAACGCGTTAAATATGGTTAAGATTCCGCCACCTCAAGCGGCAACCCACCATGAACCTGATTTCCTTCAATGTATTTCGCACACTCGGATTCCCGGATATTCAAGTGATTAAACCCGAGCATTTTTTCCAGCATAAAGAGGCCATTCAAAACGCTGACTGGGTACTCTTTCCTGAATACTGGCAACTCAATGCCCTGCTTTATGGTCTGAATGCTCGAATTTTTCCGAGTGAGTCAAGTTATCGAATCGGTCATGACAAGGTGGAGATGACACGTGCCTTCCAAACCGTTGCTGCGGCCAATACGCCACTGACGCTGATAGAACCCAACGGTCCATTACAGCAAGAGCAGCTGTGGGATCTTATGATTCTGCCCTTCGTCGCCAAAAAACCCAAATCCAGCATGGGCGAAGGTGTCTGGCTGATAAAAAACCGGGCTGACTGGCGAACATACTGCGACCAGGCCGATGTTCTCTACGTACAGGAATACCTGCCCATAGATCGGGACCTGCGCATCGTTGTGATCGGCGACAGTGTTATCACAGCTTACTGGCGGCACCAGGCTGATCAGGGGTTTTATAACAACGTGGCCCGTGGTGGCTGGGTCGAGTACGGCGATGTCCCGGAATCAGCAACGGCCCTGGCGCTTTCAGTAGCGCGCGATCTGGGCGTCAACCATGCCGGTTTTGACATTGCCATGGTAGGTGACCATCCCTATCTGCTGGAATTCAACCGGTTGTTTGGTAACCAGGGACTGAACAAAGACAATACGCTGCAGGACGCTATTGTTGACTATCTGCACGAACAGGATGCGCCTAAAGATCCGGACGGACCGACTATCCCGCCCCGCACATTACCGATGGCCGTCTGACCGGAGCCCCGCACCCCCTTTACCGAATTGTCAGACAAGCGGGTTGGATCGGCAGATAGATCAGCACATCCATCAACAGCACTAAATCCGGGGAGCATTGATTGGCAGGCAGTTGATCAACGAATTCGAAATCACGAATATCGACCTGATGCAGCGCATCCGCTGCCGCGTTATAGTCATTGCGGTGCAGCTGAACCACACCCAGTAAATGCCAGGCCGGTGCGCTACCAGGCGCTTTTTTCAGCCAGAGTTTCAATCGGGCCAGTGCCGGGCTCAGTCGACCCTGCTGCAGCAAAGCGAGAATTTCAGCGGAACGATCGAGCATGGGTGTGGTGACCAAGTTGGTTGGTGTACTCATTATTTAACTGTTTGTTTTTTAACGCTTTTTCAGCAGCAGCGCAAGCATCGCGTGTGCGTCGTTGCCTCCCAGCTTGCGCACAGCCTTATCCACAGATTCTGTGAGTAAGCGGCCTTGCAGCCTGTACCGGACACCCCAATTGCATAGACAAGACGAGAAACAGGGATAACTGAATGAACTTACTCACCCCCACAAAGGGTTACTGGCTGACACCTGCCATTATTTACACCAACGCCGCTATATTTGTACTGGTCGCACTCTACACCCAGAGCATTATGTGGTTTCCCGCACGGGAATTGGTGGTACTGGGCGGTAATTTCGGGCCGCTCACGGTCGATGGCCAGTGGTGGCGATTGCTGACCAGTGTCTTCCTGCACGGGGGCCTGCTGCACCTGATCTTCAATGCGCTGGTCCTTGCCAATATTGGCATCTTCCTCGAACCCTTGCTCGGCCGGGTCTCGTTCGCCATTGTCTATCTGCTGACCGGCATACTGGCGAGCCTGACCAGCCTGATGTTTAATTACGGAGTGGTTTCAGTGGGTGCCTCCGGCGCCATCTTTGGTATGTACGGCTTCTTTCTGGCATTGCTGACCACCAAGCTGTTCAAACCTGAATTTCGCACCACTTTCCTGAAAAATACCCTGGGCTTTGTCGCCCTGAACATTGCCATCGGCTTTTTCGGACCAATCGACAATGCAGCACACCTGGGCGGGCTGATCAGCGGTTTTATTCTAGGTTACGTCTGGCTGCCCTTTGTACGCCGGCGCATGATCAGCGCAGCAAGAGCCTGATAATCGCGCAAACCGACCCTGGCAACTTTAAATCTGGTTGCGTACCCAACGTACGATGTCATTCATGCCCATCGCTCCGGCTTGTCGGGCCACTTCCCGGCCACCTTTGAACACCGCCAGCGTCGGTATACTACGAATGTTATACCGGGTACCCAGTGCCTGATGGGCCTCGGTATCCAGCTTGGCCAGACGCACCAGCGGTTCCAACTGCAAGGCGGCCTGCTGGTACTGCAGAGCCATCGCCTTACAGGGGCCGCACCAGGGTGCCCAAAAATCAATCACCACGGGTATGTCACTGCGTTCGATGTGTTTTTGAAAGTTTGCAGATGTCAGCACCAGAGGCTCACCGATAAACAGCGCTGCATGGCATTTACCGCACTTCGGGGCTTCAGCCAGTCGAGCTTCGGGAATACGATTAACCGCATCGCAGGCAGGACAAACCACATGGATAGCATCGCTCATTATGTTTACCTCCGGAGCACCCTGATCACAGGTTCTCAAAATTACTGCGTCTGTTCACTATGCGGACAGAGTAATCTTTTATACTGACGGGCATCAATTTTTCCATCGTGCACGGACTGGCAACTCACACACTATGAAAGCGGTGAATTTTGTCAGGCCCATAGGACCTGTGCTACCGTTCTGTTCTTCCAACAGTGTTCTTCACTGTTCTTTGGCTACCTGCATCAATCGCCATCAATGGCACACACTACTCCAGGAACTGTATCGTGATACGTGGTTATGTTGACTTGCTTCGGTCCTACTGGCCGATGCTGGTGTTTGGACTGCTGACGGTTTTTTTTGGCAACTTCGGACAATCGTTTTTTATCAGTTGGTTTGGCGCTCCAATACAGGCTGAACTGGGGTTGTCAGCATCGGCCTATGGTTTGGCCTATTCAGTGGCGACACTGATCAGCGGGCTGACGATCATGGCTATAGGCGGTGCGGTTGACCGGTTGTCTCTAAGAGTTTTTGTAACCTTCATTGCATTGGGTCTGTTCACTGCCAGCCTGGTCATGTGGCGTATGAATTCGGTGGTCAGTCTGGTGATTGCCTTATTCATGCTACGGTTTTTCGGCCAGGGATTGATGCCGCATACAGCAATGACCACCATGGGCCGCTACTTTTCGATAAACCGGGGCAAAGCCATCAGCATCGCCGGTAACGGCGTACCCCTGGGTGAAATGATATTGCCCTCCCTGCTGGTGCTGGTCATCGCTCTGGTTGGCTGGCAGAACAGCTGGCTGGTTGTGGCCCTGGCGATTGCCTGCCTGTATCTGCCAACAGCTCACTGGTTAATGGCCAAAGCAGGGCCCAGTGAAGTTGAACAGCTAGGCATGGAAAAAAGACTGCGTCCGGATAATGTTCCTGACGGCTCACGACGCACGGTACTCAGAGATAAACGGTTTTGGCTGGCCCTGCCTTTGCTGCTGGCTCCCGGGTTTGTGGTCACTGGTATTTTTGTTCAACAGCCGTTTATTCTGGCTGAGAAAGGCTGGAGTCCAGCGCTGTTTGCCACCAGTTTCGTTGTCTATGGTGGCATTCACTGGCTCATCTCACTGGTGACCGGAACCCTGGTCGATCGCTACTCGGCCGCCCGCTTGTTGATTTTCCTAGGCGTCCCTCTGTTTATGGGGCTGGCACTGGCAGGTACGTTCGAAGGCCTTTGGGTGGTGTTCGTGATGATGGCCATGCTCGGCACCGGTATCGGCATGACCGGCACCATTATGAACGCACTCTGGGCAGAGATTTACGGCACCACTCATTTGGGTGCCATTCGGTCACTGATCACCGCACTCGGCGTAATGAGCACAGCAGCTTCACCGGTTCTACTGGGTTTGGTGATCGATGCCGGTATCAGCGCCTCAGCCCTGCTCTGGTCAATGGCCGTTTATGTGCTGGTCAGCCTGGTGCTGGCGCGGCAATCATTCCGGGTCTAAGGCTTGTATTGGTTAATCGCCTGATGCTGGTCAAACTCAAAATACCGAACTGTACTGTCTGACGGATCCCCCTTTTCAAGCAGATTGAGGTTCGGTAAATACAGCCAGAAAAGCACTGCCATAGCGTTCGAGCTTGCTGTCACCAACACCTGAAACAGCATGCAGTTCATCCAGACTTTGTGGTTTCAGAGACAGCATGTCTTTGAGAGTTTTGTCGTGAAAAACCATGAACGGCGCAAGGTTGTGCTCGACGGCAAGCTGGCGGCGTACTTCGCGCAGGGCTTCCCATAGAGGCTGATCCTGATCGTCGATATCGTCACTGACTCTGGTCTTGCGTTCACCGCTGGTTTTTACCGGCGTTGCATCGCGGCGCAGCGCCAGGTTTTGTTCGCCTTTTAATATCGGTCGGCAGCTATCGGTCAGTTGCAGTCCGCCAAAACCTTCCGGGTCCACCGCCAAATAGCCCAAAGCAACCAGCTGGCGCAGCACCGAGCGCCAGTCGTTAGCGCTTAGATCCTTGCCAATACCGTAAGTCGAAAGCTGGTCGTGATCAAAGCGGCGTAGTTTTTCACTCTCGCTGCCGCGCAACACATCGATAATGTGATTGGCACCAAAACGCTGACCAGTTCGGAATACACAGGACAGTGCCTTGCGCGCCGCCTCAGTGGCATCCCAGGTCTGCACGGGCTCAATGCAAGTATCACAATACCCACATGGCTGATCCATGTGTTCATCGAAATAGCGCAACAACACCTGGCGGCGACAGGTGGTCACTTCACACAATCCCAGCATGGCATTGAGCCGTTGCTGTTCATAACGCTGGTGTTCGTCGCTACCGGTCGACTGGGACATCATCTGACGCAGTTTGACCACATCTTCAAAGCCATACAGTAACAACGCCGTAGAGGGCTCACCATCGCGACCGGCGCGACCGGTTTCCTGGTAGTAGGCTTCAATGCTTTTGGGCAAATCAAGGTGTACGACAAAACGCACATCGGGTTTGTCGATGCCCATGCCAAAGGCGATGGTGGCGACCATGATAATGCCGTCCTCGCGCAGGAAGCGGGACTGATGGTCCTGGCGAATATCGGCTGACAAGCCAGCATGGTAAGGCAGCGCATTATATCCCTGAGTGCGTAACCAGTCGGCGGTCTGCTCGACTTTCTTGCGCGACAGGCAATAGACAATGCCCGCCTGCTCTTCGGGGGTTTGCCTGAGAAACGCCAGCAATTGCTTGCGCGGTTGCTGCTTGGCCTGAATCCGATAAAAGATATTGGGCCGGTCAAAACCACTAATAAACGCCGGAGAGTCCAGCAAGCCTAGCCGTTGTTGAATGTCCTGACGCGTACGCTGATCAGCTGTCGCCGTCAAAGCAATGCGCGGTACCGAGGGAAATTCCCGCTGCAACACGTCCAGCTTAAGGTAATCGGCCCGGAAGTCATGGCCCCATTGCGACACGCAATGAGCTTCATCGATGGCAAACAGGCTGATGTCAGCGACCTTCAGCAGTTCTAGCGTTCGGGGCTGCAACAGACGTTCGGGGGCGATGTACAGCAGATCCATCTCACCGGCGAGCAAGGCGGTTTCGGTTTGCTGCACAGCATCAAAAGACAGCGTTGAATTCAGAAAGCCGGCTCGTACGCCCAGCTCTCTCAAGGCGCTTACCTGGTCTTGCATCAGGGCAATCAGCGGCGAGATCACCACGCCGGTACCGGGTCGCACCAACGCTGGTATCTGATAACAGAGGGATTTTCCTCCCCCGGTTGGCATCAGCACCAGAGCATCCTGGCCCGATACCAGAGCATCGATCACGGCTTGTTGCGGCCCACGAAAGGCATCGAAGCCAAATACGTGGTTGAGAACGGAGAGGGGTGTCTGTGTCATAACCCGAGTATACCCAATGCAATCGCGCCCCGCAGGGTCAAAAAGCGCAGATTCATGACAAGTCGATCACAGACTGTCACTTCGCTCATTCGCCAATCTCTGCTAACTTAAAAAACCATTCCCAACCCTGAGGTACAGCATGGCCTTCGCCGGAATAGGCGCCATCATGTTGATGCTGGTGCTGTTTGTTTACCTACGATCGATTGATAAAGGCCCCAGCCGTAAGGACCGGTCTCGCCAGAATGATCGCTGGCTGCTGGAGCAGGTCGATGCGCTCGAAGACTTCGGCCGGAGAAAGGACGCAATGGCCCTGCTGGAAAAAGCCCTCCAAACCGACCCAGACAACCGGTTACTGAAATCCCGACTGGATCTTATTAAAGAGTCTCAATAGTCATCAGCGAGTACAGGTAATTGTTGTTGCAGTGGCGTCATTCGTCCGTTCCACAAGACGGTTGCGGGTCAGTTCCACAATAGTACTGACCGACACGGAATCCTGCATCAAACCGGTCTCCATTTGCGGAATCAACATGTCGACCATGGGGTTGGGGGCGCCACGATTGACCGCATTAACCGAGGTGGTAGTGGTCGTTAACTGATCGCCCTGCAGTGACCAGTTACCAACACCGGTCACACCCAGGTTCATCGGCTCCATCGACGGCATTGCCATATTCATGCTCATATCATACCGAGCGCTTCGGTCAGCCTGGTAGTCAACCTTCAGTTGCATGTCGACGACGACACCTTCTGTGGTCTCGGTGTAGGCACAGTTCCAGCTTCCCACCAGCAGATCGGGGTTGGGTTCAGCCAGGGCAAGAGACACCAGCGATGCCATAAACAGTCCTGCGGTTAGCCTGATAATCGGTTTCATGAGTTCTCCTTAACGGACAAATGTACCCTGAGTATAGCGCCATGGCCCCGGTTATTCAGGGCCGGTCTGCAAAAACTAACTGTAATCCCACGCCCGGACTGCCTCAGGCCAGGCTAAAACGGGCCCCTGATGATTAATTCTGCACAGGGCTGAATAATGGAGACTTCATTTCCCGGTTCGGCTTCTTTATCCTGCGTCCGGTTCGGCTGAACCTTGCATCACCTGTTTCAGTCACCTACGTCGCTCAAAACCGCAGACGCTGGCAGCTTAACAGCGCAGCAATGCCAGCCAAACATGACAAGGTATACTCTTGGACACTACTGTAACTCCGGACACAGCAAACCCAACACCACTATCCGAACGCTGCTGGTGGAAAGAAGCGGTCGTGTATCAAATTTACCCGCGCAGCTTCAAGGACAGCAACGGCGATGGTATTGGTGATATCCAAGGCATCATCAGCAAGCTCGATTACCTGCAAGATCTGGGCGTCACCGTGCTCTGGCTATGCCCGATTTTTTCGTCACCCAATGATGACAACGGTTACGACATCAGCGACTACCAGGGCATCATGGCCGACTTTGGCACCCTGGCCGATTTCGATCGCTTGCTTGAAGAAGCCCACCGGCGTGGTCTGCGCATTCTGCTCGACCTGGTGCTGAATCACAGCAGTGACGAGCACCCCTGGTTTATTGAATCACGTTCGTCAAAAACCAATCCGAAGCGCGACTGGTACATCTGGCACAAAGGCAGGGAGGGTCAGCCACCCAACAACTGGGAAAGTATTTTTAATGAGTCAGTATGGGAATACGATGCCACCACTGGCGAGTATTTCATGCATGTCTTTTCGCGCAAACAACCAGACCTGAACTGGGAAGACACCGGGATGCGCGCTGCGCTTTACGATATGGTGCGTTGGTGGCTCGACAAAGGCGTAGACGGTTTTCGCATCGATGCCATATCCCACATTCGCAAACTGCCCGGATTACCGGACTTGCCCAACCCGAAGGGTCTGGCCACAGTACCCTCGGCGGCTGGCCACATGAACGTCGACGGCGTTATGGACTACATCAGCGATCTGTGTGCCAACACCTTTGCCCACTACGACATCATGACCGTAGGAGAAGCCAATGGGGTGTCGGTCGAGCAGGCACCTGCTTGGGTCGCCCCCGAACAGCGCAACTTCAACATGTTGTTTCAGTTTGAACAGCTCAAACTCTGGCAGACCGATGGCACAGCCGGCCTGGATCTCGCACATTTGAAACAGGTACTGACTCGCTGGCAAAAAGGCCTGGAGGGCCGTGGCTGGAACGCGCTTTTTGTTGAAAACCATGACATTCCGCGCATTGTTTCAACCTGGGGTGACGACGACCGATACTGGCGCGAAAGTGCCACCGCCATCGCTACTGTGTATTTTCTGATGCAGGGCACGCCCTTTATCTATCAGGGGCAGGAACTGGGAATGACCAACTACCCGTTTACCGGGCTGCAACAATTCGATGACGTTGCCGTTCACAACCTGGCCCGGCAGCGACGCGACCAGGGCTGGGGTGAAGAAGACATACTCTCGAGCATTCGCGACAATGCCCGCGACAACTCACGCACGCCCATGCAGTGGGACAGCAGCGAACAGGGCGGATTTACGACCGGTGAACCCTGGCTGGCCATTAACCCAAACACACGCACCATCAATGTTGCCGACCAGTTGCAGGACCCTGATTCAGTGCTGGCCTACTACCGGCAACTTATTCGCGTGCGCCGTGAGCATCAGGATCTGATATACGGACAGTACAAACTGATACTTAAAGCTCACCCCCAGGTGTTCGGATACACCCGGACCGGCGAAAAAAGCTATGTGGTACTGTGCAACCTGACCAATACCCAAGCAGATTGCGATCTGGGTCCAATCCGAATCAGCGGTGCTCAGCGAGTCCTTGGCAACCAGCCGGTAGCCGATCATCCGACAACCACCAACCTGACGCTGGCGCCCTATGAAGCACAGGTGTTTCAGGTTGATCGCCTTTGATCAGGTAACAAAATTTGCTGTGACGGCAGCAATAGGCGCTATACTGATTTTAGATCCGAAGACGCACCTTTAGGGAGCACAATGTCAAATACTCGATCATCAGTTAAGACTCACTTGTCCGTCCGTAAAGGCTCGACAAGCGGGTTAGGACTGGCTTTATTGTTTGCAGCGGCACCTCTTCTGTTGGCAGAACTTCCCTCGCCGGTAAGACTTGTTACCGGTGACGATTATGCTCCCTTTTCCGATCAGAATCTGCCAGATGGTGGCCTGGCGACCCACCTGGTGGTCTACCTGTTCGAGCAAATGGACCTGCCCGTCCGGGTTGATGTGACAGGATGGGCTGAGGGCTACCAGGCAGCCCATAGCGGTGAGTTTGCAGGCACCTTTCCCTACATCCAGTCAACTGAACGCCAGGCCGATTTTCTGTACTCCGACCCTATGTTCAGCGTCAGCTCCTTTGCCTATGTCGATCAAAGTAGTTCGGTGCGAGCCAGTAGCCCCGAAGACCTGGCCGGCCTTACTCTGTGCTTGCCTGAAGGCTTTGCCCATGGGCCTGCCCTGGAAGGTCTGGTGCAAAGCGGTGCTATTAAGCGGGTTACACCGACTGATATGCCCAGTTGCTTTGCCATGCTGCAAACAGGGGAAGCGGATTTCGTCAAGATCAACCGTTACGTTGCCCGTGAACTGCTGCGCAATGCAGGTGTGCCACATTCAGCCATTCGGGCCCTGCCGTTTTCGGTAGAAACCCTGTCGATGCATTTTATTGCGCCACGCAGCCAGGCTGGCTCTCAGGTACTGATCGATCAGATAAACCATGAGCTGGTCAGAATGCACCAAAACGGCGAGTTCACCCCTTTCATCGACGACTACCTGTCTATTATCTACCCGCGTCAGGACCCTTCCAAAGAAGCGCCGTAATCTGGGCCCCAGCGCTTGCGAATACGGTCCATCACCGCTGCCAGCGCCAGCGAATCCGCCCAGCTGTGTTCTTCACATTGCTGCAAACCGGCGGCAAGTGCCCGATTCACTGCACTGAACTGATAATGCCAGCCCCGGCCAGTCAACGGATAGTGCTGCTGACTAACCGGCGCGGCGCCAACTTGCCAGCGCGCGGCATTGGTCGCGAACCAGGGTGCCTTTAGTTCGACCCAACCACCGTCGCCGCTGACTGAGGCCTGAGTGGGCAGCGGAAAATCCAGGCTGTATGACAAGGTCGCACGAACGCCACCGGCATAGTTAAACGCAAGATCCGCTGACCGGTCCACACCGCAGTCCGCGAGGGTAACACTGCCATCGATATCGACCGGCGACCCGAACAAGTCCAGCGGTAGCAGCAGTGGATAGATGCCAATATCGAGCAAGGCCCCACCGGCCAGTTCCATTGCATTCAGCCGGTGCGCGGCATCTAAAGGACCGGCAAAACCAAAACTAGCGTGGCAATGGCGCAACGGACCAATTCGGCCAGCCCTCAAATCAGTCAGTATGGATTGATACACCGGGCTAAACCGAGTCCAAAGTGCTTCTGCACAAAAGACCTGACAGCGTTCAGCGGTGTCATATAACAAACGTGTCTGGGCAGCATTCAGGGTAGCCGGCTTTTCAACCAGAACGGCCTTGCCCGCCTGCATCGCAGCCAGGGCCTGAGGCAGATGTAAGGTATGGGGGCTGGCAATATACACAACATCAATGTCGTCACGCTCCAGCATCGCATCAAGGTCGGCATAAGCGTGTTCTATGCCGTGCCGGTCAGCAAACGCCCGTGCACTGGCCTGACGGCGTGAACAAACAGCAACAAAACGACCGCCGAAGCCATGGCGGGCGTCGGCCACAAACAGGTGGGCCATACCACCGGTGCCGATCACGGCCCAGCGATACGAAGCTGTTGTTTCCCGGGTCATAGAAACATCTCCTGCGGCCTCTGCGACCACTGTCGTGTTTGTGGGCGGACGACACCGTCCCGAATCAGGCTATTGGCTGAGGGTCAACCGGTTCAAAAAGCGCTGCGCCCGGGCTTCGCGCTCATCATTCTGATCTTTGTAGAGCACCGACACCTTAATCCATTCGGAGTCCACCGCGTATATCCGATGCCGCTGAATCCGGTTTTCAGCATCATAAAGCGCATAGCGGGCCAGGGAAGCGCTGGCCTGCAGTGGCTCGTATTCATCACCGCCTACCTGCTTTGTATCAGTCATCACCATGCTCGCAGCCAGTTCTGGCAATGGCCGGGTCAAATCGCCCGATTGCACCAGAAAGTCCATGCCACGTCGGCGCAGAAACCAGGCCTCACCCGCCTCTCCCTGCTGTAAAGAAGGCGTGGCTTCCCACTCAACGGTCAAAGCACCGGCGATGTTCGTTGTCACATAGTCCGGCTGGTCCAGAGGTTTAAGTCGGGTAGGCCATTGCAGATAGACAAAACCAGCCAGCATAACCAGGACCACCCAGAACGTAGGTCGGCGCAGGGTGTCACGCCAACCATCCTGCTGGCGGGGTAACGCGGGTGAGCCAGCGGTTACTGACTCCTCTGTTGAACGTTCATCGGGGCGTTGATTCACAGCTGGGAACTCATCAAAAAACTGGCTGCACTGTACCGCAATGCTCGCGCTCGAACCAGTCGGCCAAAACACCGCTCAGTCCTGAATCTTAGAAAATTCCCTGTCCAGTTCGAATCGCTTGGAGGTGACATAGCTCTCCATTCGCTCAACGCGACTGACGACCCGCTGTAAGCGTTCACGGGCAGTCGCAAGCCGCTCACCGGGGCTGTGGCCGTAGCGAAACATATTGCGGGGCCGATCCTGGTGGCTGGTTTCATCGTACTGATACTCCTGCTGCACCGACCCCCTGGGCCGCCGTGCCATGACGACACAGGCAGCAATATAAGCCAGGAACGTGAGCGTGCCAAAAAACATCAACCCGATCACCACGATCAAACGAGCGATCCAGGGCTCAATGTTAAAGTGGTCTGCCAGACCGGCGCAGACCCCGCCCAACCAGCCGTCTTTCTTGTTCCGGTAAAGGTTCATACCAAACCCTTCACGACGGCGTTGCCAAAATTCTTTACGAGTCATGAGTATATCTCCAGCAATAGCAACCGCATTCAGCGATCCTGTTTCCAGCGTGGGCTGCGTTCATCCAGAATCCCTTCCAGAGCATCGACTCGGTCGACCACCTTGTCGAGGGTACGCAGCAATTCGTCCAACTTTACCTGATCATCTTCAGACAACCCCTCACGCACCCGGCCTTTATGCCGGTAATGCATCACCAGCCAGATAGGCATGACCACCACCAGAAACAGAACAGTCGGGACAGTCAGGAATTCGAAAAAATGCATGGCTTACTCCTTGCTCATTAGACCGGGTGGTTCAGTCTTTCTCCGTACGCGTTTTCAGTTTGGCTTTCAGACGCTCCAGCTCCAGATTGACGCTGTCATCCTGGGCCAGGCTGTCGATTTCACCGGCCAAACTGCTGCGACCATCTTTGCCAAGATCCATGGCTTCAACTTCGCTCTCCATCGAATCCATACGACGCTCGTAACGTTCAAATTTATCAAAGGCATCCTGCAACGACTCGCGCGACAATTGCTCTTTGGCGCGGCGGCGAGTGGAAACCGTCTGATGACGCATGAGCATGGTCTTCTGTTTCGCTTTGGCATCCGTCAGTTTTTGCTGCAGCTGACCGACTTCACCTGACAACTGCTTCAAATGCTCGTCCAACGCCTTGAATTCCTGTTCAATAATAGACGCTTCCTCTTCCAACACCTGTTTTTCAGCCACGGCAGCCCGGGCCAGATCTTCACGCCCTTTTTCCAGTGCAAGAGTCGCTTTGGCCTCCCATTCCCCAACGTCGCCATGCAACCGGTCGAGCCGGCGTTGCGCATCCTTTTTATCAGCAATAATGCGCGCCGAACTGCTGCGTACTTCGACCAGCGTCTCTTCCATTTCCTGAATGATCAGTCTGATCATCTTTTGCGGATCCTCGGCGCGGTCAAGCAAGGCCGTGAGGTTCGAATTGACGATGTCGGTCAGTCTCGAAAAAATACCCATAATGCGTGCTCCTGTTACTGCCACCTTTCGGTAAGCAGAATCAAATTGATTCGTCCGGCCGACGTACGGTCAGACGACTGATGCCTTGAATCCTCCGACGACTCATTCATAGAATTGAGTCGTAGAATGCGGCGGAGTTCTCGTTCAAACACCATCATCGCCCAGACAAACGTCAGTATTCCGATACCCGGGTGCATAATCGCTACCAGAGCACTGCTGAGTGTGATCATGCCCATATATAAAGGGGCACGCTGGTTCAAATAGAACATATCCTTTCCTCCTCGGGAGGTGCTCAAATCAGTCTTGCTGACTTCCCTGGCGACCGCTTTACATCAGTGCTCTGTTTGGTCAGCCCAGCCGTAAATCCGGATCTGTTCGACTGGGCCTCACTATCTTCCTGATACAGAAACCGTGCCAAGATCCAACGTATTGTTTTTATTGATTTTTTTGACTCCGTCCGTAATGTGACTGGTCTTTATTAGCCATTTAGACTAAGTTATTTAGCCATAAAAGCTAATTGTCGACACAAATAATGAGCGATCGTAGCCCCCAACCCATTCTCGGTGAAAGCCCGGTCTTATCCGATTTGCTCGACCGGGTATCGCAGGTAGCACCGCTAAACCGGCCGGTACTGGTGATCGGTGAACGCGGCACCGGCAAGGAGCTGATCGCCGAGCGGCTGCATTTTTTGTCACAGCGTTGGCAACAACCCTTTCTGAAAATAAACTGCGGCGCCCTCAGCGAATCATTGCTTGATGTTGACCTCTTCGGATATGAACCCGGCGCCTTTACCGGCGCCACCCGCTTACATAAGGGCCGCTTTGAACGGGCCCACGATGGCACCTTATTTCTTGATGAAGTGGGCAATATGTCCCAGGCACTTCAGGAAAAGTTGCTGCGACTGATTGAATACGGTGAGTTTGAACGATTGGGAGGACAGCAGACGCTAACAGTCGATGTACGCATCATCGCCGCCACTAATGAAAATCTCCCGGCGATGGCCAAACAAGGGCGCTTTCGGGCCGATCTGCTTGATCGGCTGGCGTTTGACGTATTAACGCTGCCGCCGTTGCGGCACCGGCACAAAGACATCACCCTGCTTGCCAACCAGTTCGGCATTCAGATGAGCAGTGAGCTTGGGTGGGAGGTGTTTCCGGGATTTACCGGGCGTGCACTCGAACAACTTACCAGACATCCGTTTTACGGCAATGTCCGTGAGTTGAAAAACGCCATTGAGCGCAGCGTCTATCGCTGGGGACGCTATTCAGACCCAATCGATGACCTGGTGCTGGATCCGTTCCATTCTCCCTGGCAGCCGGATGAAGACAAACCGGCCAAGGGCTTTAAAGCAGACCCGACAGGCAGCTTCAGCGACCAGGTCAGTCGCTTTGAAAGCGCACTACTGGAAGGCGCCCTGGATGCCAACGGCCGACATCAGGGCCTAGCCGCTGAGGCCCTAGGCCTCAGCTACCATCAGTTTCGTAGCCAGTTGCGTAAACACGGACTCATTGAGCACAGAGCTACCAAAAGACACTCAGCTTGAGAACACAGACTGTGAATTCCATTACTGCGGGCTGAACGCGCAAGACATGGCCTTCACTGCGAGACCCCTGCAGCTGGGGTCAGCCGTTAATCACCCTAGACCGCGTCTTCGCCCGTCTCTCCGGTTCGAATCCGAATCACCTGCTCCAGAGTAGAAACAAAAATTTTACCATCGCCTATTTTTCCAGTATTCGCCGCCTTGGAAATAGCATCAATTACTGACTCGACCTTGTCATCACCAATGGCGACTTCAACTTTGATTTTAGGCAAAAAATCCACTACATACTCGGCCCCGCGGTACAGCTCGGTATGGCCTTTCTGGCGCCCAAATCCCTTGACCTCAGTCACCGTGATGCCCTGAACACCCACTTCTGATAGGGATTCACGAACATCATCTAGTTTGAATGGTTTAATAATAGCAGACACAAGTTTCATGCTGTACTCCTAAGGGTAACGAAAAAACTGTAATCCTGTTTAGCATACCCTACCGGTCTGGCGGTTAACAATTCAAGTTCAGCCGGCTTCAAACATCTACTCAGGTCTGAGTGCATTCACTCCGGCCAACAAAAAAGGGCCCGAAGGCCCTTTTTTAGGTTCACATTGTTATGTCCGGTATCAATTGGCGCCTGTGAATTCCGGGTACGCGTCCATGCCACACTCGGTGACATCGACACCTTCGTACTCTTCTTCTTCGGTCACACGAATGCCCATGACTGCCTTGAGGATACCCCAGACTATCAAAGACGCTCCGAATACCCAGATGAAGATGGTCAGCCCGCCGATGATCTGGCCGGAGAAAGAAGCACCTTCGTTGGTGATAGGCACCAGCAACAGACCCAGAACACCCACAACACCGTGTACAGAGATCGCACCAACGGGGTCGTCAATCTTCAGTTTGTCCAGCGTTACGATACTAAACACCACCAGCACCCCACCCAGAGCACCAAACAGCGTGGCGACCAGAGGTGTCGGTGTAGAGGGTTCAGCAGTGATCGCCACCAGACCAGCCAGCGCGCCGTTTAGGGCCATGGTCAGGTCAGCTTTCTTGAACCAGAGACGTGCCAGGATCAGGGCGGCAATCGAGCCACCGGCTGCCGCAGAGTTCGTGTTCAGGAACACCAGGGCAACCGCATTGGCGCTCTCGGCGTCGGCCACTTTCAGAACCGAACCACCGTTAAAGCCGAACCAGCCCATCCATAAGATGAACGTACCCAGGGTTGCCAGCGGCAGGTTAGAACCCGGAATCGCGTTGATTTCTCCGTTCTTACCGTATTTGCCTTTGCGGGCACCCAGCAGCAGAACACCTGCCAGTGCAGCAGAAGCACCTGCCAAGTGAACAATGCCAGAGCCAGCGAAGTCACTAAAGCCCAGATCGCCCAGGGTATACAGGCCGAATACGGACTTGCCACCCCAGGTCCAGGCGCCTTCCATAGGATAAATAAAGCCGGTCATGATTACGGCAAATACCAGGAATGCCCACAATTTCATCCGCTCTGCGACCGCACCAGAAACAATGGACATAGCCGTTGCCACAAACACCACCTGGAAGAAGAAGTCAGAGGACGGAGAATAATATCCGTCACCAATACCGGTAATGCCGTTAAGGAACAGACCACCGTCGTACATGATGTCATAGCCGATGACCAGATACATGATGCAGGCAATAGAATACAGCGCAATGTTCTTGGTCAGAATTTCAGTGGTGTTCTTGGCCCGGACCAGACCGGCCTCGAGCATCGAGAAGCCCGCTGCCATCCACATTACCAGTGCACCGCAGATCAAAAAGTAGAATGTATCGAGTGCGTATTGTACTTGCGTTAATTCGTTCATTTTTCAGTCTCTCCCGTTAATCAACCCGGCTCATATAGCGTCGTTGCCAGTTTCGCCGGTACGAATGCGAATCGCCTGTTCCAGCGGGGTCACAAAGATTTTGCCGTCACCAATTTTGCCGGTGTTGGCGGCCTTGGTTATTGATTCGATGGCACGGTCGAGCAGCTCGTCGGAAATACCGACCTCAACCTTCACCTTGGGTAGAAAATCCACCACGTATTCAGCACCGCGATAGAGTTCGGTATGACCTTTCTGACGACCAAAGCCTTTCACTTCGGTCACTGTAATGCCCTGAACGCCAATTTCTGACAGCGCTTCGCGGACATCGTCCAACTTAAAGGGCTTGATAATGGCTGATACGAGTTTCATGTCGTTCACTCCTGTTAGTTCCACCGTTGTGCTGACAATCAGCATCGGCCCGAAGGGATCAGTTACCACACTCTGTGCGACAACCACTCACCCGAGTTATAATATCCAACGCAACATTTAGCTGCGATTGGTTTCAAACGTGAAGGAACCATAGCGAAGCTCGTGCCAACTCGACGTATCGTTTAAAATCAATAAGTTAGCCATTTAACTGAGATATCGCGCAACCAACCGCGCACTAATATAGTGCAATGCACAATAAATGTGCGATGCATAAGCACTTCAATGGAGCACAGCAATGAAATTGCCCGAAGACCTGCTTGACCAGATCAGCCGACAGGCCAGTGAACTGTTCAGCCAGGGGCAACAAGCCCGCGGTGAGATGCGCCAGAACCTGCGCAGTCTGGTGCAGTCGCAACTGAGTAAACTGGATGTTGTAAGCCGTGAAGAGTTCGATGCGCAGCAGGCTGTATTGCAACGAACCCGCGAACAGCTGACAGAGTTGGAACAACAACTGAAAGATTTGGAAAACCGACTCAAGCCGTGACTTCCTCCACTGTCTGGGCGACACACTCCCCCTCACACTGCTCCTTCGGGAGCCCTTAGTGGAGACACATCATGCGCATCTCACTCATATTTGTTGGTCCTGTCATGGGCGCAGCCCTGTTACTGGCTAGCACACCGGCTCTGGCGAAAGAAGCATTGATTAACATGGAAGATGCACGCTCGGGTGGCTTCGGTGGGCCGGTGCTCAAACTGGGCTCAATTAATGGCGACAACGCAGTCATGCTAGGTGGTGAGGGTGGAGGTACCTTCACAGCGGGGCCGCATTCACTGATCATCGGTGCTGCAGGGTATGGTCTGGTCAATGAACTGGAGTGGGACAATACCGGGCGAAAGCTTGAAATGGGCTACGCTGGATTGTTACTGGGCTATACCCATCAGCCTGACCGTGTTGTGCACTGGGAAGCCAGGATGCTGCTAGGCGCCGGCAATGTGTCGATTGCAGATACCGGAGGCAGCAATGATGAAGACGCGAACTTCCTGGTCAGCGAATTCAGCCTGTCCGGCGAAGTCAACGTGACCGACTTTCTGGAAGTTGGGATCGGTGGTGCCTATCGGCTGACCAGCGAACCGCTGATTGATAACCTGGATGCCAAGGATATTTCCGGCCCCAGCCTGTTTATAAGTTTTCAGTTTGGTCAGATTTAAACAGGCAGCCTGATGTCGATCTTTCGCATCAGGCTCAGTCCGATGTGCCGATCGTAATACGCTGCCTCATTGATGAAAGCACCAAAGAGCGTTTCGTTACCCTCGTAACACAGGGTCTTGCCATCCATAGACATGAACAGAGGGTCGCCCGGCTCAATCGGCTGATAGTCGGTATCCTGACGGTCGGGGTGTATCATGGCAGCCAGTTCGCCCCGTTCATTCTCCGGTAGTTTCAGCTTTTCAACGAACTGGAATCCAGATTGCGTCGGTGGCAATTCCGGCATGGTCCCATGTCGCGCAGCAGCCAGAAAATCAAGGCAATGCAGCGTCGCCTGCCGGGTCTGGTTAAATACATCCCAGCGCAACATACCCTGGGGCACCGGTCCGACCTCCAACAGCAGGCCATGGTGTTTGCCCATCGAGATCAGAAAGTTATCGCTCATGCGCTCTTCAGGCTCGTAAAATAGGGTTACGCCAGGTATCTGCTGTTTGACATAGAACGCCATGCCAACCACCAGCGGATCATCCGACTTGATCACCAGAGTAGTGCCCATATTGGCTGTCGTCGTGTGCAGATCAATAATAAAGTCGACCCGGGGAGCCTCTTTCGGACCCAGCAAAGTGTTCAGCGACTTGGCGCGGGTCTGCTCGTAGCCACACAGGCTGTGATCCGACAAATCCTGCCAGCTGAACTGCCGGTTCAAGTCCTGATCCAGATAGCGCTGGTTGCAGCCATTGGCCTTGGGGTTAGCCAGATGCAATTCAGTCACCAGCCCATCCCGGCAAATTTCTTCGGGATTGTTGCGCCAGTGCTTGAGTAGATGAACCCCGGTGAGCTCGTTACCGTGGGTACCACCAGTGATGGCAACGTGTTTGATCGGGGGTATGGTGGGCATAGCGGTACCTGCTTGACTGAATTTGCCTGACCAGTATGAGGCACTGCGCGAAAAAGCCAATAGAGCGTCAGGCAAGTCACTGCCAACAAGGCATCATTGCGTTTTCCCCGAGCTGCACAAGGCTGTTGCTAGGCGCACAATCAGCCTCCCTTACCAACGCCGGGGTTACTTAACCAGTCCGATCTCACGCAACCGTTCCATCAGGTATTCGTCGCTGGTGATCGGTGGGTATCGTTTCGGGTTATCTTGCGTCACGCACTGCGCCAGGGCATCCAGCGAGGTTCCCGGATTCGGGTGCACAAAGAACGGAATCGAGTACCGGCTTACTTTACCAGCCTCGCCTTTGGGATTGACAACCCGATGCGTGGTCGAGGGCAGCACATGGTTAGTGAGACGCTGTAGCATGTCGCCGACGTTGCAGATGATCGTGCCTTCGATCATTGAGATCCCGACCCACTCGCCGCGAACGTTCTTTACCTCAAGTCCTTCTTGCTCGGAACCGACTAGCAGGGTAATGAGGTTGATGTCCTCATGGGCGCCGGCACGCACGTTAGGCAGGCTGGGGTCGGTGATCGGCGGGTAATGCAAGGGCCGCAGTATGCTGTTGCCAAAGTTAACCTTCTGATCAAAGTAATGTCGATCTTCACCGATAAACAATGCAAAGGCCTGCAGCAGTTCCTGAGACAATGCATCCAGTTCGCGGTACAGACGCAGCATGGCGTCCTTGAACTCGGGCACCTCCTGCGGCCAGACATTCGGCGTCAGGTCTTTATGAGGGGGTTCGCCAACAATTTCACGACCAACATGCCAGAATTCCTTCAGATCGACGTGGTCGGCGTTTTTAGCAACCTCCGTACCAAGCGGAGTATAACCCCGCGTACCACCGTTGTTTTTAAAGTAGGTTTTCTTGGTAACATCCGCTAAAGCGAACACCTTTTCCGCGGCTCGCAAAGCGTTGAGAGGCACTGAGGCGTCGATACCGTGGCCAGTAATGCCGGCAAAGCCCCAGGCTTGATAGGCAGCACCCATCTCCTGAACAAAGGCTTCGGGGTCGGTTTTAAAACGGCGCAAATCCAGCGTTGGGATAGTATGCATATCGGCTGTCTCTCGTTCAGGCAATGCCTGTTCAATCAGTTATCCCCCTGAGCAAACATAACCTCGCCTGGGGGTGATCTCAGTGAGACCCCGAATTCAACATCGGGTGAGGCGGTGATCCGCCTTCAGGTCTCGGCTTTATGCCCTGGGGACCGGGAGTTACCCGGGCCAGTCAGGCGCGTTCTTTTACGTACGGTTTGCCGATGGCCTTGGGTGCAACGGCCCGGCCAATAAAGCCACCCAGCAAAACAACGGTCAGGATATACGGCAGGGCTTCGACCAGCTGTACCGGCACTTCGAAACCAAGAATTATGGCTCCCTGGCTGCGGTCAGCAATGGCTTGCAAAGCACCAAACAACAAACAGGCAAGCATGGTGGTCTTGGGTCGCCACTTGCCAAATATAAGAGCGGCTAATGCCATATAGCCTTTACCGGCACTCATGTTCGGGGAGAACTGGGCAGTCAGTGCCACCGCCAAATAAACACCGGCAAACCCGGCGAGCATACCGCACACCAGCAATGCCAGATAACGAACCTGGGTCACAGAAATACCCGTAGTATCCACAGCTTGCGGGTTTTCACCGGTCGCACGCAGGCGCAGGCCAAACTTGGTACGAAACAGGACAAACCAGCAAAGGGGCACAGCCGCAAAGGCCAAATATACGAGTATATAGTGGCCGCTGAGCAATTCAGAATACAAACCGCCGATGATCGGCACATCGGCCAGAGCATCTGCGAACGGCAAGACGATGGGCTCGAAACGAGCGTTCAAATCGTCGGCCCGACTGACCAAATTGGGAGTATTACCCCCCTGCTTAAACCAGTAATTGCCCACTGACGCCGTCAGCCCGGCCGCCAAAATATTAATGGCGAGCCCGGAAACGACTTGGTCTCCGTTATGAGTCACCGTGGCAAAGGCATGCAACTGGGCAAACATCACCGACACCATCATACCGGCCAGCAGACCCATCCAGGGTGAACCTGTGTAGTAGGCTGCCGAAGCACCGGCAAAGGCACTGACCAGAATCAAACCTTCCAACGCAATGTTCACAATGCCGGAGCGCTCGGAAAACATCCCGGCCAACGCCGCGAAAATCAGCGGCGTGGCATTACGCAAGGTCGCATCAAGAATCAGGATAATGCTGTTAAATGCGTCCATGGTCAGGCCTCCGCCGCATGTTCTTCAGAGGGCTCTTTACGTTGGCTGGCCAATCGCAAGTAAAGCCGTTCAATCGGATGTTTCATCATGTTCTGCAACGCGCCGGAAAACAGAATGACAAGACCCTGCAGCACAACGACAATTCGAGCATCTACCGAATATTCAAACTGCAATTCACTGCCTCCCTGGGTTAGGAATCCAAACAGCAAACTGGCCAGTACAATGCCCAGCGGGTGATTGCGGCCCATCAGTGCAACGGCAATCCCGGTAAAACCGATCTGATTAACCAGGTTCAGCTTGATCTGATGAGCCTCGCCCTGGACCACGTTCAGGGCCATGAAGCCCGCCAGGCCACCCCCGATCACCATGATCATGATGACCGTTTTAGGAATGCTAATGCCACCGTATCTGGCGCCCGAAGGGTTACTTCCCATCGCCCGGACTTCATAACCCCAGCGGGTACGCCACAGAAACACCCAGACCGCAAAAGCCACAAACAGTGCCCAGAACATCGAAAGGTTTAGTGGCGAACGGTCAATTGAAATACCGACTAACGCAAAGGCCTCATGCATCTTCGGGATCCAGGACGACGGATCAAACACGGCACTCTCTACCGACATCGTATCAGCGGGTTTGAGGTAGTTAATCAGAATGTAATTCATCAGTGAGGCGGCAATGAAATTAAACATAATCGTGGTGATTACAATGTGAGAACCCCGTGTGGCTTGCAACCAGGCAGGGATCAGCGCCCACAAGCCGCCAAACACAAAAGCCGCAATAATGCTGATCGGCAGCAACACAATTAAAGGAACGTGACCACCCAGCCCCAGGCACACCAGACCTACGCCCAACGCTCCAATATACGCCTGTCCTTCACCGCCAATATTGAACATCCCGGCCTGAAAAACCACAGCAACGGCCAGGCCGGTAAAAATATAGCTGGTCATATAGTAAAGGGTATAGCCCCAGCCGTAAGAGCTGCCAAAGGCGCCATAAACCATCGCCTGCAAGGCGTCGAGCGGGTTGATATTCAGATACCAGAACACCAGTGCCGCTGCGAAGGCGGCCATCGCCACATTGGCCAGCGGAATTACAACGACGGTAATCCACGCGGGTATATAATGTTGGCTCATGCTGTTTCCTCCGCCTGCAAAGCCTTGATTTCATCGGGAACAATATTGGCCATCATCAGGCCCAGAGTGCGCTCATCAGCCTTATCGCCAGGCACCTCACCCACGATGGTGCCATCGAACATCACCAGTATACGGTCTGCCAGTGACCTGATTTCATCCAGTTCGACCGACACCAGAAGAATGGCCTTGCCAGCGGCACGCATGTCCAGAATGCGCCGGTGAATGGATTCAATCGCACCGATATCGACACCCCGGGTTGGCTGACCGATCAACAAAACGTCCGGGTCTTGCTCAATCTCCCGGGCAATGACCAATTTTTGCTGATTGCCACCCGAGAAATTGGCGGTTTTCAGGTAAGGATCCTGAGGTCGGACATCCCAGCGTTCCATTTTTTCCCGGCAATCCGCAACAATGGCATTGTGCTTCATTTGCAACACACCGTTGTATTCATGTTTACGGTGGTAACCGAGGATGAACGCCTCGTAGGCAGAGAATGAATTGATCAGTCCCATACGATGCCGGTCTTCCGGTATATGTCCTACTCCGGCTTCCCGGACCTGAGACGGGTTCATCGGGTGCTTCGGATCTACTGTATGGCCGTTCAGGTTGATGCTGCCGCTGCCAAGAGGGGTAATTCCAGACAATACATCCAACAGTTCCGACTGGCCATTACCGGACACACCGGCGATGCCGACAATCTCACCGGCCCGCACGTCAAACGATACGTTATCGAGACGCTTCACCCCGACGCTGTCTGTCATCATCAGATTACGCACCGATAACTTAACGTCAGCCGGCACGGAATTACCCTTTTCAACTTCGAGCAATACTTTACGCCCGACCATTAACTCAGCCAGATCTTCCTGGCTGGTTTCAGCTGTCTTCACGTGAGCAACCATCGCACCACGACGCATAATCGACACATTGTCCGTCGCTGCCAGAATTTCGCGCAGCTTATGGGTAATCAGAATAACGGTGGTACCTTGCGCCTTCAGTGATTCAAGCACTTTAAATAGATGCTCGGATTCCTGGGGCGTCAGCACGCCTGTGGGTTCATCCAGAATCAATATACGGGCACCGCGATACAGCGCTTTGAGAATTTCTATTCGTTGCTGAAACCCGACCGACAATTCTTCTACCGGTTTGTCGAGCGGGACCGACAAGCCAAATTCGTCCGACAAACGCTCAAGTTCAGTGCGAGCCTTGTCCAGACTGTCATCGATCAGTTCACCGCTTTCAGCACCCAGTATCACGTTTTCCAGTGCGGTAAAATTCTGAATCAACATAAAATGCTGATGCACCATGCCGATACCCGAAGCAATGGCCGTTTTGGAGTCTTTGATTTTGAGAACCTTACCATCGATGGCAATATCCCCCTTATCGGCTTCGTAGAAGCCATAGATGATGTTCATCAGGGTGGACTTGCCAGCACCGTTTTCACCAACGATGCCGTGAATGGTGCCTTTTTCGACCTTGAGATCGATGTTTTTATTGGCGTGGACGGCACCGAAGCGCTTGTCGATACCGCGCAGCTCAAGGGCGTATTCTGCTGCAAAAGTAGTCTGGGCAGTCATGGGTCACCCGGTCAGTAGAGGTTAATGGGTATGATGTCAGGTTAGCCGTTTGTAGCCACAGGTCCCATTCGATCCGGAAAGTGTCCGAATCGGTCATCAGGCCTTTACGCCTGGCGCCCGCCCGGTTGAGGACAAGCGATAAAAAATCTGGCAGAAACCGAAGGTAGACCACCGCTGTCTGCCAAAAGACCAATGTTAACAATGAACTACTGGCCTAAAAAAGGCACATGCCGCCAGGCAGGTGCCTTCGATGTTACCGACTGACGATTAAATCTCGCAGCTGTTCGTTGAATAGTAGTCGTGAACCTGAATAGCACCACTCACGATATCAGCGCGAATCTGATCCATACGAGACGACATTTCTTCAGTAATCAAGTCTTCGTTGAATTCGTCCAGCGCCCAGTCAACGCCACCGGCCTCAAGATCCAGGACCTTGGTACCACCTTCCCATTCACCGGCCTGGGCTTCTTCCCAGGAAGTGTAGGCGGCAACGCCAACGCGCTTGACCATGGAAGTCAGCATGGTACCGGGCTGCAGGTAGTTCTGATTGGAGTCAACACCAATAGCGTAGACACCTTCATCAGCCGCGGCCTGGTAAACACCAATACCGGTACCACCGGCTGCTGCGAAAATCACATCAGCGCCCTGAGAAATTTGTGACTTGGCCAGTTCCGAACCACGCGCCGGGTCGTTAAACGCCGCCGGAGTCGAACCTGTCATGTTCTCAAAGTACTCGAGATCGCTGTTCACATACAGGGCACCCTGTTGGTAACCGCAGGCAAACTTACGAATCAATGGGATATCCATACCGCCCACAAAACCAACGGCATCGTTTTTAGAGGCCATGGCAGCAAGGGCACCAACCATGAACGATCCCTGATGTTCGGCAAACACGATGGACTGAACATTGGGCAGGTCTACCACGGAGTCGATAATGGCAAACTGGATGTCCGGAAACTCGGTAGCGACTTTCTCAACGGACGATGAGTAGTTGAAGCCAACCGCAACAATCGGGCTAAAACCGCGATCAGCCAAGCGACGCAGACCCTGCTCACGCTGCTCTTCGTTTTGAGGTTCGAATTCACGAACCGCGACGCCTTTATCCATGGTGAATTTCTCGGCACCATTGCGATACACGGCTTCGTTAAAGGACTTGTCAAACTTCCCTGCTGTGTCGTATACGACCGCAGGTTGGAAATCTTCCGCTGCGGCGATGGCAGCAGAGAAGGTCAGCACAGCTGCAGCAGCCGCTTTCAACATTGGTTTCATGGAGAATCCCCTTTCAGCGTTAATGTTATGGTTGTTTTGCATACGCCCGACGGACCATTCAAAGGACCATCAGAATCACTCTAGGCAAAGCTGACCACTCGGTCAACCCCCGTAAAGCCCGTTTGCAACAAACTGTTGCATTATACACAGCCACTTCAGTGTTACATCGTTTGAATCACAGCTGATTCATCCTGGATTCATCTATCTAATAGTGCACCCGCGCCAGCAGATAGCCTGGTCTGCCAAAAACGACATCGCGCATTGACCCAATCCTGCACCTGGATACGACTTAAAACAATGCGCTAGGGCAACTCTTCCACGACTTAATCGAAGACCGACGCCACTCAATGACGATCGAAAATACCCACCCTGGGTCTTTGTGGTCAAAAACTGCGACCTAATCGAGAGAGTCAACAGACTTCACTCCATCAAAGCAGTCTGCTGCGGACAGCCTCTCTGCAGTCGCGCAAGACAAATCAGCCAAATAAGCCAAATCAAAAGGGTCACTATTCAGATGAGTCACTGTTTAGACAGTTCACTACAAGGCCGCCTACCTGGCGATACCAGAGCGTTAAGAATAGAACAGAAAGAGGCCAGCCTTTAGCTGACCTCCCTGATTGGGCGGGGAAGTTAAAGCGAGGATTGTACCAAGTTGACTAATGCGTCAGACGTTATTCCGAAATGGGCATAGAGGTCACCGGCCGGAGCCGATTCACCAAAGCTGGTCATACCCAAAACAGCACCGTCGAGACCCACGTACTTGTACCAGTAATCGGCAATGCCTGCTTCGACCGCAAACCGCTTGATGCCCTGCGGCAGCACGGCATTTCGATAGGCAGCGTCCTGTGCATCAAAACGCTCGGTGCACGGCATCGACACCACCCGGGTTGCCACGCCGTTGGCTTCCAGGGCTTCGGCGGCCTCAACCGCCAGACCTACTTCCGAGCCGGTCGCTATCAATACCGCCGCCGGATTGGCGCTGTCTTTGAGCACATAACCGCCCCGTTCGATGTCAGCTATCTGCTGTGCTGTTCGACTCTGGTGCGTTAGGGCCTGACGGGAAAATACCAGCGCAGAAGGACGATCCGTGCTTTGAAGGGCCGACTTCCAGGCTACGGCACTTTCAACCGCATCAGACGGGCGCCAGGTATCCAGATTGGGCGTCAAGCGCAATGACGACATTTGCTCAACCGGCTGGTGGGTCGGACCATCTTCGCCAAGACCGATAGAGTCATGAGTATAAACATGAATCAGCGGCTGCTTCAGCAGCGCCGACATGCGCACAGCATTGCGGGCATATTCCATAAAGATCAGGAAGGTCGCGCCGTATGGACGGAAACCGCCATGCAGTATCAAACCGTTCATGATGGCGGTCATGCCAAACTCACGCACGCCGTAAAAGCAGTAGTTACCTGTCGGATCCGCCTGGCTAATGCCCTGTGCACCACTCCACAACGTCAGGTTGGAAGCAGCCAAATCTGCAGAACCTCCGAGCAGTTCTGGCAGGCCCGGTGCCAGTGCTTCAATCGTGTTCTGTGAGGCCTTACGACTGGCGATGGACTCACCGGCTTCGTTTACACTGGCAATAAAATCATTGGCGGTTTTCTCGAAATCAGCAGGTAACGTGCCGGTCGAGCGGCGCTCGAACTCAGCCGCCAGGTCGGGGTACGCAGCCTTATATTCGGCAAAGCGATCGTTCCATTCTGACTCGGCTTTGCGGCCTTTACCACGGGCATCCCAGGCATCGTAAATATCCTGGGGAACCTCAAAAGGACCATGTTTCCAGCCTAACTTTTTGCGTGTAAGGGTAATTTCGTCGTCACCCAGCGCGGCTCCATGGCTGGATTCCTTGCCTTCTTTGTTGGGTGAGCCGAACCCGATGATCGTCTTGCAGCAAATCAGCGTCGGCTGATCGGTGTTTTCCCGTGCGGTTTCAATCGCTTGCTGTACTTCTTCCGGGTCATGACCGTTAACCCGCGGAATCACCTGCCAGCCATAAGCTTCAAAACGCTTGACGGTGTCGTCGGTGAACCAGCCGGCTACTTCACCGTCAATGGAGATACCATTGTCATCATAGAACGCAATCAGCTTGCCCAGGCCCAGAGTACCAGCCAGTGACGACACCTCGTGCGAGACGCCCTCCATAAGACAGCCGTCACCCAGAACGACATAGGTATTGTGATCAACAATAGTATGGCCCTTGCGATTGAACTGGGCGGCCAGGGTTTTTTCTGCCATGGCAAAGCCGACGGCGTTGGCCAGTCCCTGTCCCAGTGGGCCGGTAGTGGTTTCAACGCCAGGGGTATAGCCGTATTCCGGATGACCGGGTGTGCGTGAGTGCAGTTGACGAAACTGCTTCAGATCCTCGATACCCAGGTCATAACCGGACAAGTGCAGTAATGAATATTGCAGCATGGACCCATGACCGTTGGACAGAATAAAGCGGTCGCGATCAACCCACTTGGGATTGGTAGGATTGTGTTTAAGGTGGTCGCACCAGAGCACCTGTGCGATATCGGCCATGCCCATGGGCATGCCCGGGTGTCCGGATTTGGCTTTTTGCACCGCATCCATACTCAGGGCACGGATGGCGTTGGCAAGTTCACTACGTGACGGCATCGAAAAGTCCTCGGCTGTTGGTTTTCGCGAGCGGCTGGCACCCGGCTAATTGTAGAGGGGGAACGGAATTGTCCCAAAAATAGCCGATGGGGGCAAAGCCTCTGACAGATCATCGATCGCTCAGGTCATAAATTATCAAAAAAGGCGTCGTTACAGGGCCGTTTTCAGTGCGCAACACGCCCTGATCAGCCATCAATTCCGACTGGACGCAATCTATATCAAAATATATTGATATAGTTATTGAGAAAGCCGAAAGCCACTGCTAGTCTTGCCGCCATGAAACTTGATCTCGTACCGTCTTTCTTCAAAGCCATTGGTGACCCTATCCGTCTGACCGTGCTGCAAGCACTGGGACACGGAGCCTTTGGTGTGCTTGAACTGAGTGATCTGCTCGATGTTCGCCAGTCGGGTATGAGTCACCACCTCAAGATTCTAAGCAAGGCGGGCTGGGTAGAAAGTCGACGCGAAGGCAACAGTATTTATTACCGTCGCTCATTGGGCGATCAATTATCGATTCAACAACCACTGTTCCGGGAACTCGATCAATATGAACTGCCTGACGATCTGCAACGTAAACTCGCCAACATACGCGCTGCGCGGCTGAATGCCGCACAGGCCTTCTTTGCCAACCACGCCGATGAATTTGAACTGCACCAGGAGCGCATTGCCCTGTTCCACCAGTACGGGCCAGAAACTTTGCAACTGCTCGACAGTTGTCGCCAGCAGGCACACCGGCGAGTGCTTGAGGTCGGCCCGGGTAAAGGCGAATTCCTAACGGCTCTGAATGAACGATTCAGTCAGGTGGTTGGCATTGACATATCGGCTGCCATGCTGGAACAGGCACGTGTTCCGGCGCATCAACTGAGCCATGTCGAGTTACGCGAAGGTGATACGGAAAGCCTGATCGGTGACGGCGAGCAGTTTGATGTCGTGGTCTACAACATGGTTTTACACCATGTGCCCGCCCCCGGGCAGGAAGTCATCAATTGCGCACATCTGATGGCATCGGGTGCCTTGCTGGTTATCACCGATTTGTGCCGGCACAACCAGGAATGGGCGCACCATCAGTGTGGTGACCAATGGCTTGGTTTTGAACCGGAAGAGTTGCACCAGTGGGCGGATTCTGCCGGGCTGGATCATGAACAAGGGCGATTTCTGGCCCTGCGCAACGGCTTTCAAGTGCAGACTCAAGTCTACCGCAAGCCGCCGCAAGCACAGCTTTTTACTGATACCAGCGAGGCAACCACTGCCGCTGGACACCCACTTACGTCGCTGAACTGAGGAACACAACCCATGAGCGAGTACAGCCTATTTACCTCCGAATCGGTCTCTGAAGGCCATCCGGATAAAATGGCCGACCAGATTTCAGATGCGGTGCTGGACGCCATTCTGACCGAAGACAAAAACGCCCGGGTTGCCGTCGAAACTATGGTCAAGACCGGCATGGCGATCATCGCCGGTGAAGTTCGTACCGACACCTATGTCGATCTCGAAGACATCGTCCGTGGCGTCATCCTGGATATCGGTTACGACAGTTCCGACGTTGGCTTCGACGGTGCCTCCTGTGCCGTCCTGAACGCGATCGGCAAACAGTCGTCCGACATCGCCCAGGGCGTAGACGAAGCCGACAATAAAGACCAGGGCGCCGGTGACCAGGGCCTGATGTTTGGCTACGCCACCAACGAAACCGATTCATTTATGCCCGCGCCCATTTATTACAGCCACCGACTGGTCGAACACCAGGCTAAGCTGCGCAAAAACGGCGTGCTGCCGTGGTTGCGCCCAGACGCCAAGTCACAGGTCACATTGCGTTATGAAAATGGCCGTCCAGTGGCCGTTGATGCGGTCGTTCTGTCGACTCAGCACAACCCGGATATCAGCCTGGGCGATCTGCGTGAAGCGGTAATGGAACACATTATCAAGCCGGTATTGCCAGCCCAATGGCTGCACAGCGACACCCGCTACCACATTAATCCCACGGGTAACTTCGTGATCGGTGGTCCGGTCGGCGACTGTGGCCTGACCGGCCGCAAAATCATTGTCGATACTTACGGTGGCATGGCGCGCCACGGTGGTGGCGCTTTTTCCGGCAAAGACCCTTCCAAGGTTGACCGTTCAGCGGCCTATGCCGGTCGCTACGTGGCTAAAAACATCGTCGCTGCTGGCCTGGCCGACAAGTGCGAGATTCAAATCTCCTACGCCATCGGCGTGTCGGAGCCAACCTCGATCTCGATCAACACCTTCGGCACCAATAAAGTCGATGAAGCGCTGATCAGCGATCTGGTGCGCGAACATTTTGACCTGCGCCCACGCGGCATCGTCGAAATGCTCGACCTGTTGCGCCCGATCTATCGATCCACCGCGGCCTATGGCCACTTTGGTCGCGAAGGGTTCAGCTGGGAAGCAACAGACAAGGCAGAGGTATTGAAAGCAGCTGCGAAGGTTTGAGTTTTGAGCTCGTAGCTCGCAGCTCTTATCTAAAAAATCATTATCGGGAAGCATTGGCGCTACTGCCGACCCCTCCCAAACCGTCTTCCAGGAGGACACTATGACTACTGCGATAAAATTGGATAGTTTCACCGACTACAAAGTCGCTGACATCTCGCTTGCCGCTTACGGCCGCAAAGAAATCAACATTGCCGAGCGTGAAATGCCAGCGCTGATGGCTTTGCGCAACAAGTACAAGGCCGACCAGCCGCTCCGGGATGCACGCATCATGGGCTGCATTCACATGACCATCCAGACCGCGGTACTGATCGAGACTCTGATCGAGCTCGGTGCTGAGGTACGCTGGTCATCCTGTAACATTTTCTCCACTCAGGATCATGCGGCAGCGGCCGTCGCCGCAGCCGGCATTCCGGTCTTTGCCTGGAAGGGTGAAACCGAAGAGGAATTCCTGTGGTGCATCGAGCAAACCATTCGGGCGGAAAAAGACGGCAGTGACATCTGGAATGCCAACATGATCCTGGACGACGGCGGCGACCTGACCGAAATGGTCCACAGCAAATTCCCGCAGTTGCTGAACGACATACACGGCATCTCAGAAGAGACCACCACCGGTGTTCACCGATTGCTGGAAATGCTTGAAGAAGGCTCACTGAAAGTGCCGGCCATCAACGTCAATGACGCTGTAACCAAGGCAAAAAACGACAACAAATACGGATGCCGTCACTCGCTGAACGATGCCATCAAACGCGCCACCGACCACCTGCTCGCGGGTAAAAAAGCGCTGGTCGTAGGCTATGGCGATGTGGGCAAGGGCTCAGCTGCATCACTGCGCCAGGAA
>Ga0307933_1000309_pt1 | contig 46667 bp, 39 predicted proteins | sample OrgLakmetageno88_FD_201811 | JGI IMG/M metagenome (GOLD analysis project Ga0307933, IMG submission 201811) | Saline water microbial communities from Organic Lake, Antarctica - #88 | ecosystem: Environmental > Aquatic > Non-marine Saline and Alkaline > Saline | place: Antarctica: Organic Lake... | reverse complement strand
ATAAACAATCAAAACATTCCAGTTTAACTTTAATCTTCCAAAACCTAATCGCTTCTAGGAATTTTAGTTTTCTAAACTTTTTAAGTTGTGCTGTATTTGATTTATGTTACATGAAGATCATCACCATCATTCAAGAAACCCCTTTTGAATTTACCTGTTTACTTTCATTGATATGTGGATACGTTTTCTGTTTTTCTATACACTGTCTTCCCTAAAAGGAATACCTCCCAAAAGTATGTTGACATTTTCAAATGGCTTTAAACAATTAGTCTTTAACCTGTTGTTCACTTTGTTCCTGTTAATGACCATCTTTCTTTCTTTTATTTTTTATCAACTGCAACAAAGCGGAATTTGATTTGCGATTGTTTTATTTGCTTCTCCCTTGAAAAACAAATAGTTTAGTGAAAAATAATTAAACCTTCTTTTTATGAAAAGATATGTTCAACTTATAATTTGTGTTTTACTGATCCTTTTCTTTTTCAATATGGAAGGGATTGTAAAAAGCACCACGAGTCTTTCTGGGTTTGAAGATTATAAAAGCTCCCTTTTAGCACCTCAAAAACAAAACTTTTTAATTATTTGTTTTGCTTGGCTACTTATTATTTTCTTGAGAAAGTTAAAAAGAATATTTTTAAATCGCTTTGATATTTCAGCAGAAGACAACCTTAAAGCTAGAAAAATATACACGCAAATCAACCTGCTCGAAAAGATCATCATTTTTGTCATTGCTCTGCTTGCTATTGGTTTTATATTGATCTCCTTTGATAGCATTAAAAAAATCGGATATGGAATTTTTGCATCAGCAGGTTTAGCTGGTATTTTCATTGGTTTATCAGCTCAAAAAGTAGTGGGTGCATTGCTAGCGGGGATACAAATAGCGTTTACGCAACCATTCCGTATAGAAGATGCTGTATTTGTAGAAAACGAATGGGGTTGGATTGAAGAAATCAATTTGACCTATGTGGTGATTCGTCTTTGGGATAAAAGAAGACTGGTTTTGCCTTCCACTTACTTTTTAGAAAAGCCTTTTCAAAACTGGACCAGAACTTCTGCCGATATTGTCGGTACTGTCTTCTTACATACCGATTATCGTGTTTCTTTTGAGGAGCTCAGAAAAGAATTAACTAGAATATTAGAAAACACCACTCTTTGGGACAAACAAGTAAATGTATTACAGGTGACTGATGCTAAGGAAAGATCAGTAGAAATACGAATTTTAGTAAGCGCAAAAAACTCCCCCACTACATGGGACTTGCGGGTTCATGTTCGTGAAAAAATGATTGAATTTATACAGAAAAATTACCCAGAAAGTTTACCGAGAACGCGTATTCATTTAGATGATAGTACTGTTAAGGAAGGCTAGTTTGTTCTATTGCATATAACAAACTAGTCCTTTCTTTTCTCTTCTATGCCTAGCCTATAGCCTGTAAAACTTAAGCACAATAAAAAACAAGACCCTTTGGTATGTACCAAAAACACCTGTGCTTACTAACCTACCTCAGCTGCTCGCCCGGTTGGATGAAAATATCTTAAATAACTTTGGAAAATACGCCATTCCAATAGGTCAAAAGTTTTTACATAAGAATTCTGAAAAGACAAATGTAAAGTCATCTTCCTCTATTTTATATAGTACTCGTTCTGCAGTGATTTAAATAGGTTTCCCTTGATCTATAAATTGTTTATAGTGCTCAAAGCGCAGAAAGATATCTCTTACATAATGATACGGCTCTGCTCCTCTAACAAAACCATATCTGACCACATCGTCCAAATAGTATTTCTTGTCTGCCAATTTCAACATGTACTCTTCCACATTTTGGTCCCAAACATTCGGATTTTTACCATTTTTTTCTGTAAGTCGCATCGCATCAAAAACGTGGCCTGCACCGCAATTAAAGGCAGCTAAAGTAAATTTCATCTTTTGGACAGGATCGTCTACATCATCAAACTTATCACGCATTTTATCCAAATACTTGACACCTCCACGAATATTTTGTTCTGGGTTAAAACTATTGGTAACGCCAACTTCTTTTGCCGTATCTGGCATCAATTGTATGAGTCCTCCGGCACCAGCCCAAGACTCTGCTTTAGGGTCAAACCTTGATTCTTGATAAACTTGGGAACAAAGGAAGCGCCAGTCCCATCCTATGATCGCTGCATTTTTTTTAATAATAGCGTCATATTTACTAATCTTATTCCCATTTTTACTGTAAAAATCACTTTGTATCCTACCTCTATAGGATTTGGTGTTTTTAAAGTATTTATTGTAAATAACATAATAATCATCTTTCCTCTTCTCCTTGGCAATCCATTTGTTTATCGCTTGAAGTAATTCAGGCGAATTCTGCCGAACTGCCCATGCGATGCGTTGAGAAAACGAAATTCTAGTATCTATATGAAGTATCGGATAATAGGTTTTATTAATAGATGCTATATTGTAATCGGCAACTGTTCTGTCAATTTCACCGTTCACCACCATTCTAATAATTTCATCTGTAGGTATATTTCCTTCAATATGCTCTATCGGAATTTCAGCGCCTATCTCTTCCTGCAGATTCTTAAGCCTTTCAGAATAGGAGGTGTTTTCTCTCACCCATACGGTATCATTAATCAATTCTAACGTGTTAGAAATGACCTCCTTTTCAATTTTATAACCTGGCAACGAACGCCAATTATCTGGCATCCTCTGAACTAAAGCTTGGTGTGTTACGTAATGATTTTCTGTAAAGCTTACTAAGTTTTGTCTAGGCTCGGTTATCGTTAACCCATAAGCAATTAAATCACCATCGCCATTGTTCAGCATATCAAACAGATCATTAATATCTTTGGCTACCGTAATTTTTAATTCCAAGCCTAAGTCTTCGGCTAAGCGAGATAACAACTCGTACTCAAAACCCATTGGCCGCCCTTTATACAAAAAATAACTGGTAGAACTATATATGGTTATGGCGTGCAGTACACCATCTTCTTTTATGGCATCTAAATCTTTACTTATCTTATACGGTATTGGATCTTTATCTGCCTCTTTTGATCTTTTATCACCTTGAGAACAACTCGAAAGAACAATGACAATAGCGATAAAAAAAGCCTTTATTTTTACATTCATAGCCAAAAAATACAAAGAAATGAGGGTGCTATGCAAGAATTAATCAAAAACATTAACAACTTGACCATTTAAGAACAAGTAGAATCACTTCAAAAAGCGGTCTTTTTTCTCCTCTTGCAGTGAGCAAAAATTATCTGATACTAAGATTGTTTTTTTATTTAAAGCTGGTCTGTTTCCATCTCCGACATCAATCTTTAAGAAGACAAGACCTTTATGATACTTCAAATGAACCCCTCAGTAATTTCAATAAGTAGTTTATAGGCTGTCCTAGAATGAATAGTTCAAAATACTTTAGAAAATTTGAATCTGCAAACTCCTTTATCCATCTACCCTTTTTAAATAGTAATCAGTTACAAACGTAAGTAAACGTAAATAAACGGTTAACATACGGTTGTAGCTTTGATACTGTCACATCTTTGCACTGTCATCAAAAACAAATGATGGCAATAACATTTTTTTTAACCCATACAAACTAATTTATTATGAGCAATCTAAGCAACAGAGTACAGTTAATCGGACACCTAGGACAGGATCCAGAAATCGTAAATTTAAACAATGACAAGAAACTAGTAAAGTTTTCACTTGCCACCTCAGACCGTTATACCAACAAGCTAGGTGAGAAAGTAACAGACACGCAATGGCATCGCATCGTAGCCTTTAATGCTACGGCAAACATCATTTCTGAGTATGTCAAGAAGGGAAATAAAATAGGCGTAGAAGGGAAACTAGTCACCAGACAATGGGAAGATAAAGAGGGTGAGAAGCAATACACCACAGAAGTTGTTTGTGATCAAGTATTGCTGCTAGGCGGCAAGGCTTAGTGAAGTTTTGGAAATTTGTGTAAGCAAATTGTCTAGCATATCATTAAACGAGTCACAACATATAAACTCAAAAGCTTATCTATTTTTAAAGAATTTAGAAATAGATAAGCTTTTTATATGAGGTTTATTTTAAGGCCTATTTTGCTAGATAGTGGTCTAAGCAATTAAAAGGAATCTTATGAAACCATCCTAATGATAGAAAGAATGAATTAAATAACTAATAATTCACTAAGATCTCTTGGATCTTTTCCTGACATTCTATGGCATTCTCGTCATCCTTGTCATTAATGTATTGAATCATACAGTCATAAAATTGTTTGCTCGATTCATTTGAAGTCAAAGCTCTTATCCACTCCAATTCACTTCTATAAAGACTATCAGAAACCTTTGAAGATAAAATCACTTTGTAATAAGCAAAATTTGATGTGTTCAAATATTTAGAATCTATTTGTTTCATTAAATCATAAGCCTTCTCATAATTACCCAAAGAAGATGCATAAAAAGCTTCTTCTCGATACTGATTTGCGATCTCTGCTTTAATATTAGCACGACTATCTGCTTCCGTAATATCAATAAATTCTTTAATGGTCTGAGCTAAACTAAAACCTTTCTGAACACTATACATATTCGCTACTTTTAAATCTCCTACCCTATCTTTTCTCACATATAACACCATATAATTGATCAGGTTTTCAGATTCTTTTGTGGTAACCAAATAATTTAGTCGGTAAACCTCATTATTCATATGAACGTCAAATAGTAAAAACTCTAGACCAGCTAACTTTGCTTCTTCCACATAGGTTTCCATATTTTGTATATATAGACTATTAAATATGCTATATAAATACTGTCTTTCCATTTTTGGTCTTTGCTTAAAATCGCTACCTAACCTTCTAGCAAACAGTGCAGGACTAAACAAACCTCTTAAACTATCAGAAGAATAAGAATTCAGGCTATTCTCTATCGCTAAAGCAAGATCTTCCGCTTCAAATAGTTCTAAATCAATTTCTGCTTTCTTTATTTCTTTGCAACTCACTAAAGAAAAGACCGTAAAAACTATAACTAAAAAAACTTTGGAAATTGCGAATTGAGAAATACTCGGGAAATGATTTTTATGCATAGGTATTTTAAAAGACATGTTTGTTTTCGGTTGTTCACTTCAAACAAAACTTAATAATCTTCCATTTATATGAATTCTAAGTTCAAGTAATAAGTGCGACACTAATATTTAAAACTCTTGGGGCAAGCCCCATGAGTTTTAGGATCAATTATTATATTAGTCTTGCATGAATGCAAACAATTAACCAGAGACCAAAGATATCAAATACAAACATTATTAAAAGCAGAAATTGGTAAAATAGAAATTGCTGATATTATAGGAGTCTATCCAACAATTATTTACAGAGAGCTGGACAGAAACAGTGCCAAGCGTGGAAGAACAGCCGGTAACTATGTTGCTAAAAACGCACAGAGACCTGCGGTCTCCCGTCATAAATGCAAACCCAAACAGGTGCTTTTGACAGAAGTGATGAAAGAGCGCATTGCTGGATTGCTTTGCTTTGAGAAATGGAGTCCCGAGCTCATCAGCAAACGTTTAGAACTGGAAGGTGAGATATGCGTGAGCCACGAAACTATATATCAGTGGATCTGGGATGTCAAGAAAAGTAAGAAGAAAGCAAAATTAAAGTACTCCAAACTTTATAAGAGCCTCAGGCATGGCAGCCGAAGGCAGAAGAGAGGGAATACCAATGATAAAAGAGGAGCCATAAAAGGCCGTGTGGGAATTGAAGAGCGTCCTGATGTTGTAGACCATCGAGAACGCGTTGGAGACATTGGGGTTGACCCGATGATGGGAAGTGGACACAAATTAGCTCTATTGGTAATGACAGATAGAACCACCTTGGTAACGATCTTGGAAAAACTCAAAGGAAAGGAAGCACAAGAGGTATATGAAAAAATGGAAGAAAGACTTACCAACTTCAGTTCGTCCTGGATAAAGACAATTACCTTTGGTAACGGAAAAGAGTTTGCAAAGCATCAAAAGAAAGGTGAGCTTTTAAATGCCAAAACTTATTTTACAAGGCCCTATACGTTACAGGACAAAGGAACAGTAGAAAACAGAATAGTGTAATAAGGAGATTCATTCCGAAGAAAACAGACCTGAGAAAAGTCCCGAATAAAGAAATAAAAGAAGTTGAAAGATTACTAAATTAACGACCTATTAGAACTCTAAAGAATAAATGTGCCGCACTTATGGGTTGAACTCAGTAATTATTTATAGTACCAAAACTTCAAATAAAAAAAACAGGTAACTATCACATTATAGCTACCTGTTTTTTTTACTCTCCTTCAGCTTAACAATTAAAAAATTATTTTGCTTAGAACTTTATCTTAAAAGGCTATTACATACCTCTTACAAAGTCACTGTACAGGTCATTGAATTGATAACCTTCTGTAAATCGTTTTTTACTGAGCTTATCAAATTCTACTAAAGACCAAAGAATAAATTCTTTCATAAAATTACGATCTTCCTTACTTGTCTCTGGTTGGTATTTCTGTACCAAATCTTCCAAGGGCTCTATCTGATCGATCAACACTTGATAATCACTGTCGTTCAACTCATCTAATAATTCTAAGCCTTCGTTGTTGAAAAACCACTCGATCAATTTATCGTACGGGGTATCTTCATTTTCCTTTACCAGTTTCTTAATCTCTGGAAAGTACAGCGGAAACAATGTTTTAGTCGCTGCTCCTATCAACTCGTTTGCCACAAAAGCAGCACCTTCTTGCTCTCCTTCATAAACCAACTCTATCTTCCCTGTAATAGAAGGAATAACTCCGGTAAAATCAGAAAAGCGTATGCTAGTTTTATCGTCTCCATTCATTAAGGAGCGACGTTCTGCTGTGCTTAATAAGTTTTCAAAAGCTGTGATACTCATACGAGCACTCACTCCACTTTTTTCATCTACGTACTCACTATCTCTTGCACAAAAACTAATTTGTTCTAATAAATCTTTAGCTAGTTCTGGCACATAAACCGCCTCTGCAGTACGCAAGTCATTCTTAGCTTCTTGTTGAGTAATCGTTTTGGCGATCTCAATATTCTCAGGATAGTGCGTCAAAATCTGAGATCCTATTCTATCTTTTAATGGTGTTACAATACTACCACGGTTGGTATAATCTTCTGGATTTGCTGTGAAGACAAATTGCATATCTAAGGATAAACGCAATTTGAATCCGCGTATTTGAATATCACCTTCTTGAAGGATATTAAAAAGCGCTACCTGTATACGAGCTTGTAAATCTGGTAGTTCATTAATAACAAAAATACATCGGTTAGCACGGGGAATCATCCCGTAATGAATCACGCGATCATCAGCATAGCTCAATTTTAAGTTGGCTGCTTTTATAGGATCTATATCTCCAATTAAATCTGCTACCGTCACATCTGGGGTAGCTAATTTTTCATAAAAACGATCGTCTCTATGCAACCAAGAAATAGGGGTGTCATCTCCGTGTTCTTCCATCAACTGCTTTGCTGTTCTTGAAAGAGGCTGCAAAGGATCATCATGAATCTCACTTTGTGTTACGTACGGGATATATTCATCTAGCAATCCCGTCATAAGTCTTGCCAATCGTGTCTTTGCTTGACCTCGCAATCCTAATAAATTGATATTGTGACGTGATAAAATCGCTCGTTCCAGTTCTGGAATGACCGTGTTTTCATACCCGTGAATTCCTTTAAAAGAGTCCACATCATTTTTAATGTTGTGAATCAGGTTATCTCTTAATTCTTCTTTTATCGATTTAGACTTCCATCCCGCTTTTTTGAGTTGGCCTAATGTGTTTATCTTATTGTGATCCATAATTGTTCTTCCTAAAGGCCCACAAATTACAACCCATGTCCTACTCTAGCAATCATTAAAGAGATATTTAACAAAAGTGTTTCCTGATAAGTGTTCTTAATTGCTTTACGCATTTTTTTAAATCTCGCTTTCGCGAAAGCGGAACACTTTTAAAAGTAGTTCTTTAACAAGTTAGCATTAGATTTGATAGTTCTATCGTTAGAAGCCCTTGAGACGGTTCTAACTTTTTCCACTCAAAGGAGGTCTTGGCATTTGGGCAAGCTCTTTGTGATCCTACCTGTTGATAAGCTGTTATCGCTTCCATGTCCATTTCGATTTCTGTTTCCATTTCAATTTCCACATTAACTTCCTTTTCGACTTCAGCTAACTGATGTACTTCCAGAGTCCTTTTTTATTCTGCAGAAAAGTCATGACTCGTTTTACCCCAACATGTTCTGGCTTTTCAATTTTAGCATCTTTAGCGAGTAATTTCTGAGCAGCTTCTCTAGCTAGGGCTAAAATTTGGTTGTCCTTAACGATATCGGCAAGACGTAAATCCATCACCCCACTTTGTCGTGTTCCCATCAAATCTCCTGGGCCTCGCAATTTTAAATCTACCTCAGCAATTTGAAATCCGTCTGTAGTGGCCACCATGGTTTGTAGTCTGGTTTTAGAATCACTACTCAACTTATGACCCGTCATAAGAATACAATAACTCTGGTCTGCTCCACGTCCTACTCTACCACGTAATTGGTGCAATTGAGAAAGTCCAAAACGCTCGGCACTTTCAATTATCATCACACTGGCATTAGGCACATTTACTCCTACTTCTATAACGGTGGTTGCCACCATGATTTGTGTTTCCCCTTTTACAAAGCGATTCATCTCGTAGTCTTTATCTTCTGACTTCATACGACCGTGAACAATACTCACTTTATATTTAGGCAAAGGAAATTCCCTAACGATGCTCTCATAACCATCTTGAAGGTCTTTATAATCTAGCGTTTCTGATTCCTCAATCAGCGGGTACACCATATATATTTGTCGCCCAAGAGCTATTTCATCTCTGATAAAAGCAAAAACAGCCAATCTATTCTTATCAAAACGATGCACCGTTTTGATTTCTTTACGACCAGGCGGTAATTCGTCAATGACCGATATATCTAGATCTCCATATAAACTCATGGCCAGCGTTCTAGGAATAGGTGTTGCCGTCATTACGAGAACGTGTGGCGGCAGGTCATTTTTCTTCCATAATTTGGCTCTTTGTGCCACGCCAAAACGGTGTTGTTCATCTACAATTGCAACTCCTATATTTTTAAACTTTACTTTATCTTCTATCAGCGCATGCGTTCCTATCAAGATATCTAATGATCCATCTTCTAAAGCTTCATGAATCACCCGACGGTTCTTGGTTTTTACAGATCCTGTAAGAATGGACACTGTAATTCCTGTTCCTTCCAGTAATTCTGAAACGCCGCTGTAATGTTGCTGAGCAAGGATTTCTGTAGGTGCCATAATACAGGCTTGGAAACCATTATCAAGAGCTAGTAAGGCGGTGAGCAAGGCAACAATGGTTTTTCCTGAGCCTACATCTCCTTGAAGCAATCGATTCATATGAGCGCCAGTTGCCATGTCAGCACGTATTTCTTTTACTACTCTTTTCTGAGCACCTGTAAGTTCAAAAGGCAAGTGATTCTTATAAAAATTAGTGAATTTATCGCCTACATGATCAAAGACATATCCTTTAATTTTGGTTTTTCTAATCCTATTTTGAAGAAGTAATTCCATCTGAATAAAGAAAAGTTCTTCAAACTTTAATCGATAAATAGAGGCGCGTAACATCTCTGGTGTAGATGGAAAGTGAGCATTGAGCATGGCTTCATTTTTACCCACCAGCTTGTAATGCGCTCGCATATCATCTGGTAAAGTTTCTACAAAAGCGCCGTTGATCTCGCTAAAGAGTTTGCGCATGCATTTTACAATGTAGGTATTGGTAATTTTGCGTTTAGCGAGCATTTCTGTACTCGGATAGACTGGTGTCATAGCACTCTGCTTGCGTGACTTATGATCTGCTAGTAATTCTAAATCTGGATGTGCAATATTGTATTGAGAACCATAACGAGCTACTTTACCAAAAGCTACATAAGGTTCATTGATCTTTAAACTATCTTTAAAATGTTTCTGACTACGGAACCATACCAGCTCCATTCTTCCTGTCTCGTCAGCAAAAGTGGCTACCAGACGTTCTGCTTTTCCTGCTCCTGCGGTTTTTATGTTTAGGATTTTACCTAAAATCTGCACTTGAGCACTATCGGGAACCAATTCATTGATCTTATAATACTTCGTTTTATCAATATATCTATTTGGAAAAAGGTTTGCCAGATCACCATAGGTATGGATGTGCAACTCACTGCGCAACAACTTAGCTCTTTCTGGACCGATGCCAGCGAGGTAATCTATAGGAGTAGAAAGAAAGTTAAGTGGCAATTGCTAATTATTTCTAGTGCGTATTCAAAGGTAAAGGAGTTAGACGAAATGTCAAATTAAATAATTGCAGGAATGTATCAAGAGTAACACTCACATAAACTCATTTGATTACTCCACCCATATTCATTTAAAAATCGGTCATAAAAACAAAAAAAGATACCAGTCTGAGCGATAGTCGAAGACGTTTAACTATGAAAAGAGGTCTTGCGACGTAAAAAGCTTTCGACGTAGCCTGTGCTGAATTTAGTTCAGTGCTCCACCATACCTTTTATGAATAAAAAAATCAAAAATCAATAAGATTAAGTTTCAAATTTTGAGTCATTTAATTTCTCTGTTTTTATCCGCGTCGTCTTTCTAGAAGAATCATCATCATAAGACCTAACATGACACGTTCTTTATCGTCTTCATCGATATCAGCCACTTTAGTCAATTCAAATTCTTTGCCAAAGAAAGAAGGCATCTTTTTAAGCTTCACTACGATCTGACCAGCTTTATTAGTTACATGATAAGTAGGGTTAAAGAGATAGCCAGTGAATACGCCTATAACAGGTATTCCTCCTATCAGAGAGTCTGCTACGCGTACCCAAGCATTGGCTTCTTGTACTTTGTATTGCGGCTGGTTGTTTTTATCTACGATATCATACTCTGCCTTCCACATACTGCGCCAGCCTTTACGAGCAATCTTTCCTATTTCCGTATTATTTTTGTCAAACATGGCGTACGCAGCACTAAAATCCAGCCACTTGTTTGCAGCAATAGTAAATAAAATCTGTGTTTTACTCTCATCGCTATAAACCGTAATGGCCTCTTTAAGCTTAAACATTTTTTGCTTTACATAGGCAATCGTCTGTCCTGAAGCATTCTTTGCAGTAAAATCATTACTCAGGGTAGTAATTTTAAAAGAAAATGTAATGGGGTATTGTAGGTTATTCATATAATGTTAGTTGAGTTTGTAATGTAAGTAAAACTTAAATAAAATGCTTAACCAGTGATGTGATAACCACCATCTACATGTCTTATTTCACCTGTTATTCTACTTTCTGGTCTGAAGAGATGACAAATTTCATATGCCAGATCCATAGGCACTGCATTTCCTAAAGGGCTCATTCTATTTGACGTAGCTACATCTTCTATTTTTAAAGTGGCATTACCAGCTTTACTACCCATATATGGAGAAAACCGAATAGCGTTTACACGTATAGCATGTTTACGACCTAGTTCATCTGCCAGCTCTACGGTAATGCGCTCCAAAGCAGCTTTTGCAATACTTATGTTTCTATAAGGATGAAAGGTTACTTTTGCCGCAGCTATATAACTTAAAGAACAAATGGAGGCACCATCTTGCAAAACACCATGCTTTAACAAATAATGACTTACTCGTATTAAAGAATAGGCACTCACGTTCATGGTATCACAAAACTCCTCTTTTGTAACCTCAATAAGTGGCTTTACTTCTTTATTGCGTATGGTTTTATCCATAGCTATGGCATGTAGGAAACCGTCCAACTTGATGCCTTTTTCAGCTAAGTCTTTTGCAAAGTGTTCTATGTTTTCGTCAATAGTGACGTCTAAAATTTCTACCATAGCATCGCCTAAAAAATCATGAACAGAACGTTTAAAATCTTCAAAATTCTGATTTAGAAAAGCTTTTGCTTTATCTGATAAGTTATTATGAAATCGGCTTACACCTAGACCGGTACAAACCACTTTACCACCGTTTTTTATAATTTCTCTTGCAGCATACATGGCAAGTGAATGCTCATCTGCAATACCGGTAATTAAAAAAGTTTTATTTGTAAACATTTATTTATGTTATTAGTTTCTATATCAAAAGAATTTATGCTGGTTGAGCTCAGGGCGAAAGCGTGCATACTACATATATACCAACTCGTTTTAAATCATTACACACAACAGGGGTCAGTTGCTTTAAATTTTATAATTACCATTTATAAAGTGCGGTTCCCCAAGTCCAGCCAGCACCTACGGCGGCAAATAAAACCAAATCCCCTTCTTTAAGTAGGTTTTTCTTGACCGTTTCATCCAGCATCATAGGTATGGTTCCACCAGAGGTGTTTGCATAGCGATCCATATTAGTCATCACTTTCTCCCAAGGTAAAGAGATGCGATTTGCAACCTCTTCCAGTATTCTTATACTGGGTTGATGCGGTATGAGGTAACTCACCTCATCTATAGAAACCTTATTCTTTGAGAGCAACTCCTTTATTGATTCTGGAACCACTTTTATAGCCGTTTGAAAAACAGCGGACCCATCCATTTGAAAATACTGCAGGCCTTCTTTAAGAGTTTCTTTTGTGGTAGGTAATAATGATCCTCCAGCTGGTATATTCCAACTGTCTTTACCACGGCCATCTGTGTGCAATAGAAAGTCTATAAAACCTTTATCTTCATGGGTATGAGAGAGCACCATGGCTCCAGCACCATCGCCAAAAAACACCGCATCTCTGCGATTCCAATCGGTAATATTTGAAAAGGTATCAGCACCTATGACCAGTACATTTTTATACATTCCAGACTTAATAAATTGTACAGCTGTGGTTGTTGCAAACAAGGCTCCAGAGCAAACTGCCGATATATCAAAGGCGACAGCGTTAAAGGCTTCTATTTTTTCCTGTACAAAGCAGGCACAAGAAGGAGCAAGCCTATCTGGAGTTGCTGTAGCTAGAATAATTAAGTCCATATCTTGCGGAGTTAGGCCTGCGTTTTTAATGGCTTCTTTTCCAGCCATAGCGGCCAGGTCACTGGTAGTTTCTCCTGTAGAGATACGTCGTTCTTTAATTCCTAAGTTTTTTTGTATCCAAGCATCATTTGATCCTACAGATTCAAAAAAATCATTTTTTACGACATTCTCCGGAGCATAAGATCCGGTACCTTTAATATATGCATTATTCATAAACTAGTATAAGCATATAAAAATGTATCATTTTATTAAAATAAAACAGGAATTTCAATGAAAATTTTAAACAATTACACAATTGCTATAAATAAACAGTTAAAAATGATAATATCGTAAAATTAAGCTTGTAAAATATGGAATTCTTAAGGAATAAAAGAAGCTTTTAAGACAGGTACTACCCCACCACATCCAACTTAGCAAAACGCAACAGCAGTTTTTTTAATCCGCCTACGTTGAAGTTGATTTCGGCTTTTTTCTCACCGCCTATTCCTTCGAGGTTGACAACCGTCCCCCTACCAAAACGAGCGTGCTCGACAATCATTCCAGATTGTAACTTACCTTCAAATCCTGCTGGTGCGCTAGAATTAGTAGTTGCACGACTCACAGGATGCATCTTTCTCAACTTTCTGATTTGTTCTTCGTTAGGCTGGCTCACACTAGGTGGCGTTCCTTTTATAGGTTTGGACTGACGCAGTTTAGATTTATCCGGCTCGTCCCACATATCGTTATCCATCAAGGGTTTATAACGGTAATTATCTGGTGGCGTGGTGTATTCGATATACTGGTCATCTATTTCAGTAATAAAACGACTCGGCTCTGCATCTACTAATTTACCCCATCGGTAACGGCTTAGTGTATAAGTTAAATAAGCTTGGTGCTCTGCTCTAGTGAGTGCTACATAAAAAAGACGGCGTTCTTCTTCTAGGTCTTCGCGGGTATTCATCGCCATCCCACTAGGGAATAGATCTTCTTCCATTCCTACGATGTACAAATAAGGAAACTCCAGCCCTTTGGACAAGTGAATGGTCATTAAAGAAACGCGATCATCATCTCCAGTATCTTTATCGAGATCTGTAGCTAGTGCTATATCTTCCAAGAATTCAGAAAGGGCTCCACGAGCATCTGCTACTTCTTTTTGTCCTTCAACAAAATCCCGCATACCGTTAAGTAATTCCTCCATATTTTCTATACGAGAAATTCCTTCTTGGGTGCCATCTTTTTTAAGCTCTGTAATCAGAGACGTCTTTTTCATAACGTATTCCGTCAATTCAAATACGTTTTTAGTATCGTCCAATGCTTGAAAACTCTTAATCATCGTTACAAAGTTTTTCAACTTTGTTTTGGTCGCACTATTGATTCCAGCATCTACTCGATCTATATTTTCAATAACTTCAAACAGCGTGCGGTCGTAATGCTTTGCTGCAACAATCAATCGGTCCATAGTGGTTGCTCCTATTCCACGAGCTGGATAATTGATCACACGTTTTAGAGCTTCTTCATCTTTAGAATTAACTACTAGACGCAGGTAAGAAAGTACATCTTTTACTTCTTTGCGCTGGTAAAAACTGAGTCCTCCATAAATACGATACGGAATATCACGCTTGCGCAACGCATCTTCCATCGCACGAGATTGTGCATTTGTTCTATACAAAATGGCAAACTTTCCATTGTCTAGCTGGTGGTTCATTTTATTCTCAAAAATAGAACCTGCTACATAACGTCCTTCTTCAGAATCACTCATCAATCTATGAACAATAATCTTAGGTCCATCTTCATTTGATGTCCAGACTATTTTATCCAGTTTGGTTTTATTATGCTCAATAATGGAATTTGCCGCTTCTACAATATTCTTGGTAGAGCGGTAGTTTTGTTCCAATCGGTAGGCTTTTACATTTTCATAATCTTTTTGAAAATTCAAGATGTTATTGATATTTGCACCTCTAAATGCGTAAATCGATTGTGCATCATCTCCTACCACACAAATATTTTGAAATTTATCTGACAGGGCTTTTACGATCAAGTATTGCGAGTGATTGGTATCTTGGTACTCATCTACGAGTATGTATTGAAACCTATTTTGATATTTGGCCAGTACTTCTGGAAATCTATTGATCAATTCATTGGTTTTCAACAACAGATCATCAAAATCCATCGCCCCAGCTTTAAAGCATCGCTCTACATATTCTTTATAGATCTCACCAAAACGAGGTCGTCTTGCCATGGCATCTGCCTCTTGTAAATCGGCATCATTATAGTAGGCACGCACCGTGATCAAACCATTTTTAAGCGAAGAAATACGAGAGAAAATCTGTTTGTATTTATACACATCTTTATCCAGTCCCATTTCTTTGATAATGGCACTCGTTAGACGTTGAGAGTCTTGAGCATCATAAATCGTAAAATTAGTTGGATAACCCAGCTTGTCTGCTTCCACTCGCAATAACCGGGCAAATACCGAGTGGAACGTTCCCATCCACAGGTTTTTTGCCTCTCCTGCACCGACGATCTCGCCGATACGTTTTTTCATCTCTTTTGCTGCTTTGTTGGTAAACGTAAGGGAGAGAATATTAAATGGATCCACACCTTGTTGCATCAAATAAGCGATGCGTATGGTGAGCACACGAGTCTTCCCAGACCCTGCACCAGCAATGATGATCATAGGACCTTCTTTTTGTAAAACAGGTTCTTTTTGGGCGTCGTTGAGTTGGGAAATATGTTCTTGCACTGGTCTTCTTTTTCTAGTTTATAAAGATAGGGTTTGTAGTGGTGTCGCTTTCCTTTATTTTACTTTCTTTAATAACAATTCATCACCAAAACCACAGATGAAATGCCTGTTTTTAGTTCGCTTTCGCGAAAGCGGAATTAATAAAGTTTATCCAGTTCGATAACAAGATCTAAAAAGAACAAAAACCTAATCATTTTCAAAATTAAACATAATAAGAATTAACATTCATTATCAAAAAACTTGCGAGTTTTCTTTTTTTTAAAATTGATGTATCGTTAACTGTTTTGACCCCTATAAAACAAGAGTATTCTTTTAAATTTCGTTAGTTAAATTATGCGGTTAATTTATTCATCAAAATTAAGTGTTCGCCCGCGACAGTTTACTATTGGTTTTAATTACACACTTTGATGTTTTAGGGATCTTTATAGTGTTCTCGTTTTAGATAATGTAGCATAATAATCAGCCGTTATCCAATAAAAAAAGCGCTATTGGGGCTGCGGCATAAGATCTAATCACAGCCTTCTTTTGAAGTTCATAAAACAGTTGCAGGATTGATGATTTTACGGATGCAATTTCATTATTAGACTTTTAAACCTTGTTTTCAAGCGATGTTGTGTATTTGAATCTTAAAATGGCTCTCGATAGCAAATAACCCCTTATTTTTGATCTTTTAATATCATTAAAACTCCATTATGCAAGACCTTATATTCACCCTTTTTCAAACTTTATTACCTGCCTTTTTAGTGGCAGTAATTGCCTATTATTTTCTTTCTTCCTATATGAAAAATGAAGAACGAAGAAGAAGGTATATAACTGTAAGAGAGTCACAGGTAAAAACGCTTCCTACTCGCATGGCAGCTTATGAGCGCCTGGTTCTTTTTCTAGAACGTATAAAACCAGCAAGTCTGGTAGTGAGAACCAAACCCGGTAATATGACAAAAGCAGATTATGAGCAAACTCTTATTGCTGCTATAGAGCTGGAGTTTGAACACAATATTGCGCAACAAGTATATGTCAGTGAAGAATGCTGGAATATCATACGTGCTGCAAAAAATACCACCATTCAAAAATTACGTCAGGTATCCATGAGTGATAAAGTCTCTACTGCCGACGGATTGCGCCAAGCGATACTTAACGACCTGATGGATAAACGCGCTCCCAGTGCAACGGCTATAAGCTTTTTAAAGATCGAAGTGAATGATTTGTTTTAATGGAGTTTAATTCAATAGCACAAGTGATTCTAAACCAATCTGGAAGGGTGATTTTTTTCTTAATAACGCCCGAGATGAGATGAGCAGATTCTGAACAAATCTGGAAGAAGCTTTACTTCTTTATAGGAGCTTTCTAGCACCCTATTTTCCAGAATGACAACTTTATTACTGGCTTTTGAAATAGTTACAAGTCTGGCGAGTACATCAAACTACTGCGCAAATATGCCAGCGCAGCGAGTAAAATCATCGACTTACTGCTTACTTGCATCCCGATAGCTATAGGGAGATATTGAGAACCAGATAGCTACTGAAACTGAAACTACGACTTAAAATAACACTCCAATCTAATTCAATCCTAAAACTCGCTTTAATATTTCCTGACTCTTCGTATCAAAATTGCCTAGGGACTGATCAATGAAGAATTGACCGTTTTCTCTTTTGTATTGGGCTTTTAAAATACCACGTGCATTTTCATAAAATCGCCATACATGATGCAAACTGGCATTCATCAGGTCTGTATAATTTTGCTGACTCATGGCGTCGAGATTGATCAAGTAATCAAAAGCCGCTGTTCTAGTTTCTGTGCTGTATTCGGAACCCGTATATGCTTGTAAGCGAACTAAAAAAGGCAATAATTCTTCATTAGTATAGCCGGTAGAATTGAGTGCCAATACGATCCATGCCATATCCAAGCTAGAATTTATTTCCTTCCATTGTGCTCTTGCGCTTTCTAAAACCGCTCTTTTATCGCTGGCGTCATCATTCCACAATAAAAACAACACGGACTCTCTAGTCACATAGGAGGCATCATTAAGCATACTTTTAATCAATTCCCGATTCTTATCGTTTAAAGTTGGCGTGCTTAAAACAATAAGCTGATTCACCTCTACATCGTTCAATGCTGCTGCTTGCTGTAACAGCTCGTATTTCTTATCATTATCATGAATGCTCAACTGAGCCACCATTTCTTTTACCATTACCGTTTCAACGGGTTTTTGAAGTGTTTCTTTATACGAGTTATAAGACTCTTCAAAAGTAGAAATACGTCTTGCAGAAAGTTGAAGGTATTGTTCCATGACAGGCTGTTTTCTCAGTATTCTCAAAGCTTCGGCAGTAGGGAATACTTCTGAAGTCAGCCATGTTGCTTTAAAATCGGTTAAATCTTTTTCACTGACCTGAGCCACCACATCAAGAAAACTAGCTGTCGTGACATTTTGATACTTGTTTTTTATCAGGTACCTGGTGACGCTTTCGCGAAAGCTCAACACTCCAACCTCCTCTTTTAACGCATGTAACGCCCAAGCTCCATGTTGGTAAAACGTAAGCGAATTTGCCTTTGCATTTAGCAGTGCAGTGCTATTTCCATTAGCTGTTTGCTCGTTCAAAGCCTCTGCATATTCAAATAATTGTGCTTGAAAATAGGAGTTCCCGTATAAGTTTTCCTCTGCTAATAAGGCATAATAACTGGCAAATCCTTCGTGCAACCAGTGGTGTTTTGCTTCTGTTTCTGTCACCAGATCACCAAACCATTGATGTGCCAGCTCGTGTGCGTTTACGTTTACATAGCTGCGGTCGTTAGCACCTAACTCGTCTGTAAAAAATTCGTCGTTAAAGATGGTCATCCCAGTGTTTTCCATACCTGAATACAAGAAATCTTTTACTGGAACTTGCTTGTAATTTTGCCATGGATAAGCAACTCCTATCTCACCCTCTAAGAAATCAAAGATCTCTTTAGAATGTTGATAGGTAGGTGCAACCTTAGATTCTTGATTGTCGTAATAATAGAATTCCAGCGGTATTCCAGAAGCGCTGCTATCTCTTTTTACTTGATAATCTCCTGCGGCAAGAGCGACCAGATAACTGGACATGGGTTTTTCCATTGTATAATTCCAAGTCTTTGTTTCTTTGCCTTCAGTAACTGTAACTAGTTTACCATTTGCGATGACGCGTTTTGATACTGGGGCAGTAATCGATAAATTCCAAATCATTTTGTCATTCATATCATCGATACTCGGCAGCCAGTTGCTGGTGTACTTCCCTTGCCCTTGCGTCCAGACTTGATCCCATAAGCGATCTTTATCTTTATCAATGTGGTACATGGCTTTAGAAGGGTAACTGGTAAATTTAACGGTAAGCTCCAGAACATCACCTGTATGAAAAGGGGCTTCAATAACTAATTTTTCTCCGTCATAAATAGATTTCACTTTATTACCTTTTATCAAAACTTGATGACCCACCAGGTTTTTTGCATCTAAGAATATAGAAGACGTATTCTTTAAAATTTGCAGATCAAAAAGAACGGATCCTTTGACCTCATTAGAAAATGGGTCTAATTGTATCACTACTTTTGCTTTTTGAAAATCAACCGTTTCTAACTGGCTAGACGTATTTTGAGATTGTGATAAAAACACAGCTAACAACGCAATAATTGTGATCCATTTCATAGAGGCGAAAAATACAAAAGATGTACCGCAATTAACTCGTTACTTCTTATGCTTAACTTTTATTAACGCTATGGTATTTACCATCACATCAATTTTTATACAACTGTTTACACACTAAGCAGAGAAACCTTTATTTTCGCAGCTAAAACACTTCCACTTGTACGAAAAAAGCTTTCCGCATAAACGATTTGGCCTCACACTAGAATTTCTAGAAAAGCACATTCCTAAAACAGATCACATTCTGGATTTAGGAGTGGAAAATCCGTTTACGGTTATAATGAAAGAAGCTGGATATCAAGTTTCTAATACGAGCGGAGAAGATCTAGATGACGACACCTCATCTATAGAAAATTTTAAAGGTGAAGTAGTAACTGCTTTTGAGATTTTTGAACATTTAGTCTCCCCTTACACCTCACTTAAAGCGATTCCTTGTGGTAAATGTGTAATTAGTGTGCCGTTAAAACTTTGGTTCACGACTGCTTATCGGAATAAAAAAGATATTAGAGATCAGCACTATCATGAATTTGAACCTTGGCAACTGGATTATGTACTAGAAAAAGCAGGTTGGAAGGTAGTCGATCGCATCAAGTTTACCAATCCCGTAAAGAAATTTGGAATCCGTCCACTTCTTAGAAAATTTACAGACCGCTATTATGTAGTGTATTGTGAAAAGACAAATCCTTCTTAAATTTTGAAAATAGCCATCATCATACCAGCTCACAATGAAGAGCTATTCATACACTTGACGCTAGACAGTCTGGTGCAGCAATCACTGGCAGCAACTCAAATAGTAGTAGTAGATGACAATTCTACCGACCGTACTTTTGAAATCGCTAGCTCCTACTCGACTTCTTTACCCATAAAAGTGGTACGAACTTCGTCTAGTGCAGAGAATATACCTGGTTCTAAAGTCATACAGGCATTTAACTTCGGCCTTTCTCAAATAGATCTAGCAGATTTTGACATCATTTGTAAGTACGATGCTGACTTAATTTTTCCTTCTAATTATTTGGAGCAGATAGCAACTCGTTTTTACGCCATACCTACCGGTAAGAAGGAAGGCAAAACTATAGGTATGGTTGCTGGACACTGCACGATCCTTAAAGAGGGTCACTGGGAAATTGAAAACCAAAACAATCCAGATCATATAAGAGGCGCACTCAAAGCCTACAGACGAGAATGCTTCCAACAAATAGGCGGACTCCAACCCAGTATAGGATGGGACACCGTGGACGAAATGCTGGCGCGTTTTTACGGTTGGACCGTAGTTACCATTCCAGAATTACATGTAAAACACTTAAAACCTACTGGAGCGGCTTATAATGCAAAATCCAAATACCTGCAAGGAGAAGCTTTTTATAAAATGCGTTATGGCAAGTTACTTACTTTTATAACTGCCTTAAAAATGGCCTGGAATAAAAAACAATTTAACCTGATCACCGATTACTTAAAAGGCTACCAACTGGCACAAAAAAACAACCTTGCTCCACTGTTAACAGAAGAACAAGGTCGTTTTATAAGGAAGTACCGATGGAACGGTATTACATCTAAGTTGGGATTTCCTTCTAGAAATTAAATGCCAAACCAAAACTCACATTGAACTGATTGTAAATTTCTTCCGCTGGTGTTAGATCTTCTGTTTTATACTTTGCTAATGGAAAAGCTGCTTCTGTATACACTCCAAAACCATCTGTAAAGAAATACCTCGCACCTAAGTGCCCACCGAAATTTTTAGTGCTAAAGGCAAGACCAGGATAAAGGTCAAACATAGGATCGATGTTTAAAACGTTACCTATGTTAGCATTGAAACGCAATTTCACAGCGGCTCTTTCATCAAAGTTAGCGTCTATGCTATCGTCGAGACTTAGTGCATAATTCAAGCCTAGACCCATAGAAAAGTTTTCTGCTACTCCAAAATCGTAGGTTCCTTGAATTCCTGTAGCCCCACTTTGAAAGTCAGCTCCTATTTGTACTTTTTGATCTCCTTTACCTGCAAATATTTGAGCATTTGCGGTTACACCAGCTACAAGAGCTGCGATAAATAGTATTTTTTTCATGTTGTTCCTTTAATTTTCCATTACAAATATAGGATTATCAGGGCAAAGTACTATTATTTCCTTAATACTTCGCTTATAGGGTTTCCAGTCGCTCCATTAGGAAAGCTTATTTTGAGTAAACTAGAAATGGTAGGCGCGATGTCAATAATTTCAGTGCGTTTGCTACTCGACCCTTGCTTAATTCCGTTTCCGTAAAATAACAAAGGTACATGAGTGTCATAACTCTGAGAGCTCCCGTGAGTAGAGCCTGTTTTAGAATAAGAAATCACCGCTGGCTCTAAGACATAAATCACATCGCCGCTGCGCTTATGATGAAAACCATTCTGTATCAGTTTACCGGTTCCATCGGGCATAGTTCCAGAAACGAGTGCATTTCTCGTAAACACCTTATCTATATGTTTATAATCCAGTATGATGCTAGCAATGAAGTTTTCTAGGTCAATAGGATTGATCTTGTTCTTTATCACATTTGCTTTATTAAAGAAAATCTGATCGTTAGAAATATTTGAAATCAACTCGTCAGAGCTAAATTTTTCTACCAGAGCCTTATTTAATTTCTCCCTAAAATCTGATCTATCGAAGTATCCAGCATTGATATTCCTGCTTTGTAAATAAGCTGGATTATTTACCGCTCCATGGTCTGCTGTTAAGAAAACGGTGTAGTTCCCTTTTCCTACTTCTTGATCTAAAGCCTTTAAAAAACGCGCTATATCCCTGTCTAATCTTAAATAAGTATCTTCTATCTCTACAGAGTTCACCCCATATTGATGCCCTATATAATCCGTACTAGAAAAACTTACCGCTAGAAAGTCTGTAATGGCATCCTTCCCCATTTCTTCCTTCTTCAATGCTTCGATGGCAAAATCTGCTACGATGCTATTGCCGTATGGTGTTGCTTTTATAAGACTGTAATTTCCATTTTCACCTCTTAATTTCTTTAAGTCATAAGGGAAAACAGCAGTTTCTTTTCCTCTTGGAGCTTTTTCAAAGTCATTGAGATCTGATCCACTTGCTGTGTAAGTTTCTAAGGGATATAAAGTATTCCAAGTTTTTAAATACGCATCTGCTTTTTTTGAAGCATTAAAGTCTGTCACCCATTGTGGTAATTGTTCCATATAAAAAGTGCTGGAGATAAAGTTTCCTTGATCGCTTCCTTCAAACCAGTAAGCAGCATCTGCAGCATGACCAGCTGGTAAAATAGCGCCGCGATCTTTAATAGAAATGCCTATCACCTTTGCTTGTCCTTGTGTTTGTAATTCTAATTGGTCTGTTATGGTGGTTGTTAACATTCTGCGTGGTGACATTTTACCTTCATCACTCTCTGTCCCTACTCCTGTAACCTGGTTGTCATCTGCATTATAAATGACTTTATCGTCAAATTTATCGTACCAATTATTCCCTATAATACCGTGATTCATAGGTGAGGTTCCTGTATAAATAGATGCGTGTCCAGGAGCTGTATAGGTAGGTACAAAATTGTAATGATTGTTGGTAAGTTGATAGCCTTCCTTGATCAATCGTTTAAAACCATCCTCACTATACCTATTGTAAAACCGGCTTAAATAATCGTATCGCATTTGATCTACCACTATTCCAACTACCAGTTTTGGACCATCTTGCTCTGCCTTAGAAGAGTTTAAAGGAGTCTGTTGAGTAGAAGTATCTGGTTGTTGATCTCGCTTTCGCGAAAGCGTGCTACAAGAAGTTACCAATACAAAAGCAACTATTAAAAGGAGTACATTTTTCATCCAAAGTTATTTACTGCAAAAGTAACCTTTGAAAAAAAGAACAAGTTTAAGAAAGCATTAAATTGTGAGAGATATTTTTTTATCTACTTTTACCAACGATGAGATTTTTAAGACACATAGGTCGTTATATGATCATGCTTTTTAGCGTTTTTAGGCGACCGACTAAAGCAATCGTTCTTAAAGAATTGATTCTTAAAGAAATAGACGATTTAATAATAGGCTCCTTAGGGATTACCGCATTCATATCTTTATTTATGGGAGCGGTGGTTGCACTACAAACTTCTTTAAACCTGGACAACCCTTTGATTCCCAAATCCCTGATAGGTTTTGCCACCAGACAATCCATTATTTTAGAATTTGCTCCTACGTTTATATCGGTAATTATGGCCGGTAAGGTAGGTTCTTATATCACCTCAAGTATAGGATCTATGCGTGTTACAGAGCAAATAGACGCACTGGAGGTAATGGGTATCAACTCGCTTAATTATTTGATCTTTCCTAAGATTATTGCTTTACTTTTCTATCCTTTTTTAATTGCGATCATCATGTTTGTGGGGATAGGTGGTGGCTATCTGGCAAGCGTTTATGGGAACTTGGTAAGTTCAGAAGACTTTATAGTGGGCTTACAAGAAACTTTTATACCATGGCACATTGCTTATGCATTTATAAAAACCATGTTTTTTGGAATTCTTCTGGCTACGATACCCAGTTACCACGGTTATTATATGGAAGGTGGTGCCCTAGAAGTAGGAAAAGCGAGTACTACTAGTTTTGTATGGACTTGTGTGGCTATAATTATATCCAATTATATTTTAACTCAATTACTGCTTAGCTAATGATACAGGTAAATGATTTACGAAAGAGCTTTGGCGGCGAGGAAGTTTTAAAGGGAATTACAGCAACCTTTGAAAAAGGAAAAACCAATATGATTATAGGAGCCAGTGGTTCTGGTAAATCTGTTTTTCTTAAAAATATGCTCGGCCTTTTTGAACCAGACGCAGGTGAGATTATTTATGATGGCGAGCCGCTTCATGAAATGGAAATAGAACGCAAAAGTGAATTGCGTAAGGAAATGGGTATGCTCTTTCAACACAGTGCCCTTTTTGATTCCATGACCGTAGAGGAGAATGTGATGTTCCCATTGCGCATGTTTACCAAAATGAGGCTTCATGAACGACGGGAAAGAGCAAACGAAATCCTAGATCGAGTAAACCTGGTAGATCTAAATAAGAAAATGCCTAGCGAGATTTCTGGCGGGCAACAAAAACGCGTTGCTCTTGCGAGAGCGGTAGTGAACAACCCTAGATTTCTTTTTTGTGACGAACCCAATTCTGGTCTTGACCCAAATACGGCTACCATAATCGATAAAATGGTCCAAGAAATCACCCATGAACGTAAAATTACTACGGTAATTATCTCTCATGACATGAACTCGGTAATGGAGATAGGAGAAACCATTATATTCCTAAAAGACGGCAAGCTGGCGTGGAAAGGAACCAATGAAGAGATTTTTAGAACTGATAACAAAGCGGTAACAGAATTTGTGTATAGTTCTAATTTGTTTAAAAAAGTACGTATCGCTCAGAATGAAGGCTTTTAAGTCTTATCACTTATTCTTAAATTATTTTTGTTAATTATTCCATAACTAGATTTTTTTTAAAAGTTCAGACCTTATTTTTAAGGAACTTTTAACTTAAAATGGACACTATGATAAGTAATAAAATTAAGTGGTCGGTAGGCTTGTTGTTAGTAATTGTGCTCATTGTAGCTACTAATTTTATAGATCAAAATAATTTTCAACGCATTCAAGACTCCGTCAAATCCATTTACGAAGACCGATTAATAGCCAAAGACTTACTTTTTGATATACAGTTAGAGATTCATGATAAAGAATTGCTTCTAGCCGAAAACAAAGATTCCACCTTATTATCAAACCGTTCTTCTTCTCAAAAAAAGATCGAAGGCTTTATAGAAGGCTTTTCAAAAACTGCTTTAACACGGGATGAAAAAAGAATCTTTGAACGTTTAAAAGAAGAGACCCGTCTTTTATTCTCTCTAGAAACTATCTATTTCAATACTGCAAACGACCTTACTTCTTCCAAAAAACTAAAAGAACAAACTAAAAATATTAACAACACCATAGCGCAGTTATCAGACATTCAAATAGCCGAAGGTCAAAGACAAATGCACGTAGGAAGAAAAGCCATGGAATCTATTGATTTATTAACTCAATTGGAAATATGGGTCATGATCGTTCTAGGTGTATTGATACAATTTGTGATTCTTTACAGTCCTAAGAAGGAGAGTGAGTAATTGATGGCAACCTGTTGATTATTAGTTATAATAAGCATATTACAAGTCATCATCCCTGCCCAATCTGCTTTATGTAGCGATCAAAACTATGAAAACTATGAAAACTGGTAAAGCATCATCAAACATGAGATTTTTAAGAGATATCAGTTACATTTGAGTTCATATAACCAGTTCTACACCGTTTGAAAAAAACATTCGTTATATCATTAATATCAGTTCTGATTTTATTTAGTTCCTGTAAAAAGAACGATAAAAGTTCAGGGAAAAAAGCGAATGAAAAAACTGAAATTATTAAAGAACAACAATTTTATTTTGATTGTAAAAAACAAATGATAAACGGAGTTGAATTCGAGGCTTGTATTCAAAGACCAGGAAATTTTTTTATAAAAAGTTCTGACGGTAAAATAATTTATAGTGACAAAGACAATCCTTTTGATTTTGAATTTTCAGATTTTAATGGAGATGGATATTCTGATATTAGGATGAATTATGTTTCTAACACACCTGGAATTAAGGAATTACTTCTGTTTGATATACAATCAAATGAATTCAAAGAAGTTAAAACATTTAATAAATTTCCGAATTCTATAAGAATTGAGGAAACAAATTTTTATTACTCGTATTATGGAAGTGGATGTGCCGATAATGATTGGAAAAGTGAATTATATAAATTAAACGGAACAGAAATAACCGTGTTAGGGAAAATAAAAGGATCAGGCTGTTTAGAAAATGATACAACCGGAATTTACATATACAAAGTAAATGGGAACACTGAAAAATTATTAAATTACACCAAAAGAGAACAAAGTTATTGGAAAGAAAAATATGAATTTATAAAAGAATATTGGACAGAAAATAAAAACCAATTCGAATAAAAAACGGTGTAGAACAACGTTTAAAATAATAGGGCAATTGTCGCTTAACCCAATGGTAAAGGCGCTTTTGTAAGGTCGCCAAATTTTAAATTTGGTTTATTGATAAAGAAAAGACCTGCCGGCAGTTAATAAGAAAAAATAAAAAATTTGGATTGTGTTTAATCGAAAATAATTTTATAGTTTGCTCGCTACTAAACATATACAGAGAGGTTTTGCATAATGCGGAAATCTTACTAAAATTGAACATTTGAACTAAAAAAGCCAACGCACAAACAGCACATTTATTTTTTCCAAACGCACCATCCAATCTAAAAATTAAAAGAGCTGTTTCTGCCTTTGCGCTTGAGCAAGATTATCGACAAAAGAATGTGAACAAAAAAAATACGAATTGTAGAAGTAGAAGATATCTTTTTTAACTTGTAGGGTTGAATTTGGAACGAAATGATAAAAGAAAGAATTGATATAGACAACATTGACGGACAGCTATTTGAAATCAAAATAGTCGGGCCAGAGAACTCTAAACCAGCATCTTTTACGCATTATTTGCACAATCATAAAAATGGAGTTTCACAATTTTACAAAAAAGATGCACTTGCATTTGTCAAAGAAATTCTTATTAAAGAATATCCAAAAGACGAAATAACGAATAAAATAGCGGAAGAGGCTCTTCAATATTTGATTTTTGATCTCCATAAAACTGTTCCATTTCCCGCACCTGATAAACCTAAATTCAAATTTATTGACCTTTTTGCAGGAATTGGCGGATTCCGTTTGGCATTCCAAAATCTTGAAGGAAAATGTGTTTTTACAAGCGAATGGGACAAATATTCAAAACAAACCTACAAAGCCAACTTTGGCGAAATTCCTTTTGGAGATATAACTAAACCAAAGACAAAAAGTTACATTCCAGATAACTTTGATGTGCTTTGCGCAGGTTTTCCGTGTCAAGCATTTTCGATTGCTGGAAGACGTGGCGGATTTGAAGATACTCGCGGAACACTATTTTTTGATGTTGCCGAAATTATTAAAAAGAAAAGACCAAAAGCAATTTTCCTTGAAAATGTAAAAGGCCTTCGTAATCACGATAAAGGAAAAACATTAGCTACTATCTTAAACGTACTTAGGGAAGATTTAGATTATTATGTTCCTGAACCACAAATACTAAATGCAAAAGAGTTTGGCGTTCCTCAAAATCGTGAGCGGATTTTCATTGTTGGTTTCCGAAAAGATTTAGGAATAACGGATTTCCAATATCCCGAACCTACAAACAAAGACGCAGTTTTAGATGATATTTTGGAACAAGAAGAGGTTTCAGTAAAATATTAATTATCAACAACTTACGTTCAGATTTTAAAAAATCACAGAGCAAGACACGAAAGTAAAGGAAACGGATTTGGTTATCAAATAATACCAAATGACGGAACTGCAAACGCAGTTGTTTGTGGAGGAATGGGAAGAGAACGAAATTTAGTTTTAGATGATAGACTCACAAATTTTGTTCCTGTAACTCATATTACTGGAGAAGTCAATCGTGAAGGAATTAGAAAGATGACACCAAGAGAATGGGCAAGACTTCAAGGATTTCCAGACAATTTTAAAATCGTAGTTTCAGACGCACAAGCTTACAAACAGTTCGGAAATTCAGTTGCAGTTCCTGCTATTCATACCATTAATAATTTGGGCGTTACCCTAAAGGGTCGGGCTATCCGTTACAAGTCCTCGCTCGTGCCTCGCTGTGGGCTTTCCGCTTCTATCCCTAACGCAGCTTGAGAATGTTAAAGAACAATTGGTCAAGAGAAGAAACTATCGTTGCTTTTAATGTGTATTGTAAAATCCCATTTAAGAAAAGCAGTAAAACAAATCCAACTGTAATTAAATATGCAAATATTATTGGACGTTCGCCATCGGCTTTAAATATGAAAATCGGCAATTTAGGAAGATTAGACCCTGAATTAAAGAAAAAAGGAATTTCAGGTTTGATTAATGGAAGTAAATTGGAAGAAATTATTTGGGATGAATTTCACGGCAATTGGGATGATTTAGCTTTTGAAAGTGAAAAAATAATATTGGAATTTCAAGGAAAAGATATTGAAAATGAAGTTGAAATAGAAAATTTCCCTGAAGGCAAAGACAAAGAAAGATTGGTAAAAACAAGAATTAATCAATCATTTTTCAGAAGTTCAGTTCTTTCAGCTTACAATATAACTTGCTGTATCACAGGTATGAAAATTCCAGAATTATTGATAGCAAGTCATATAATACCTTGGAAAGAAAATAAGGAAAGAACTAATCCACAAAATGGATTGTGCTTGAATAATCTACACGACAAAGCTTTCGATAAAGGCTTAATAACTATTGATACTGACTACAATATTTTAATTTCAAAATATCTCTTGGATTACGAAAAACAAAAACCCGATTTATATTTTTCAACTTTTAATAACAAAAAGATTATTCTGCCAGATAAATTTTTTCCCAAAAAAGAATTTCTTGAACAACATTATACAAACTTTAAGACCAATGAATATAATTAATAATTGCACAGTCCATTACATTACTGCCAGTAGAACAATTGAAACGGTTAGTTTAAAAAATACTGATAGAATTTTTTATATCTATAATTACGAAGGAAATCATTTTAGAGTGTTTACAGAAATATTAGATTTAATAAGATTTTTTCAATTTGGCACGGAACCTAATAATTCGTTTTCAAATGAAAATGAATTGGATGATTTTCTAGTTAATTTTAATTTCAGGAGACGAGCAAGTTTTAAAAATTCCAATAGACGAGTTTAAAACAAAAGCTTTATTCCTTTTAAAAGCAATCAAAGGAAACCGAGAACGAACTTTTTCAGTTCCAGAGATTGAGGAGTTTATGAATTCGATAAATTGTGTTTCGTTAAAAGCAAGTTCTTCATCGAAAACAGATATCACCATTGTAGTTCACGACCAAAGATCAAATCAAGCACCAACACTAGGTTTTAGTATTAAATCACAACTTGGCAGTCCTTCTACTCTAATGAACGCTGGAAAAACTACTAATTTCATTTTTAAAATAAATGGAATAGAATTAACCGAAAATGAAATAGAGGAAATAAATTCAATTGCAACAAGGAGCAAAATAATGGACCGAATTGCAGAGGTGCAAAACAATAATGGCGAGTTTGAATTTATAAAAACTGAAAGGCAAATATTCTCAAATAACCTTGTGCTTATTGACAGTTTGCTCCCGCAGATTTTATCACAAATCGTTTTTGATTTTTATTCTAGTGAGTTTTCACACTTAACCGATTTAGTAAATAAAACAGCAACGAAGAATCCATTGAAATTCGATACTGAAAACGAGCATAAATTTTACGAGTACAAAATAAAGCGCTTTCTAACCGATGTTGCACTAGGAATGATGCCATCGCAAGTTTGGACAGGAAAATACGATGCGACAGGTGGATATTTGATTGTAAAAGAAAATGGCGATGTTCTTTGCTACCATATTTATAACAGAAACGAATTTGAGGACTATTTGCTTAATAATACCAAACTCGATACTGCAAGTTCATCGAGACACAGATTTGGGAAAGTTTATAAAAAAGATAATCAATTGTATTTCAAATTGAATTTACAAATCAGGTTCACGAAATAGCTAACGCGTGAGCCATACACATTTCCAGTTGCGCCAGCCAACGCGCCGCCAAAACTGTAAAGGAGTATATCTCTGCCAAAGCTAGCAAGTTTACGGAAAAGCACTAAGGAAAAAACGTGTGTAGCTATTAACTAAGTAGTTGTTTAATACAAGTTAAGGTGTATTTACGAGTCCACCAAATTTTTTGAATTTAGCTTTTTGAGAAAAAAGACCTACCTGCCGGCAGGTAGGTAATAAGTAAAATTTTTAAATTGGGCTTGTGTTCAACCGAATGGAAGTCGCATTTTTCCGCCCTACTATTCTTATACAAATCCGTTGTCTATATAAAATGTCAAGCATGAAAAGTCAAAAAAACTGGCAGAAATACCTTTATGACTTTATATTAAATCATTGAGCGCCTAAGGTTTCATTTTCAGCCTATAGGAATGCGGCAGTGACTATATCTTTTTAGCTTTGAAAGCCTTTATACTCAACCGCTTTTTATTTAACCGGATCAACAGCTGAAGCCGCACCAATCTTCATTTCATTGATGGTTACTTGATCAGATTGGAGTCGGTAACGCAGCCAGTTGGTCATACGCGTTTTTACTTCTAAGCGGTTTTTAATGGGTAAAGTACTGTCGTTAAAAATGATATTATAAACAGCTGTGGTATCTGTCTGCTGTGTGATAAAATCCTTATTTACAGAGGGAGCATAACTCATACTAGCTATTTGTGGATAATTCAACCGCACCTCTTCACTTAAAATATCAAAATCTTTACTCTTCTCATTAAGACTCCTCAATTGATCTTCCAGCGCTTTGATGTGTATGTCCTTATCCTGAATAAGTCGCAGCTTATCAATCAATTCTTCTTGCACTACTTCTACACCTTCATTAGACGCCATAGGCATAGAACTGCCTTGGTAGAAACGTACACTACTTGATTCTAAGTGCTCTGTTTGTTTAAATTTCTTGCGCCATTGCTCTACAATAAGCTCTGGTACTGGTGCCCCTAACATCACTACATCCAGTATTTGTGTATCCTTATCCCATTCATCGTTAGGTCGCATACCTTCATATTGAACAATGTCTTTAACAAAAGAGCTTGCAGCACTTCGCTTTACTTGATCTTGATACAATTGATAAAACAACCATACGGATGGCAATAAAACTAAAAAACCTATCAATGAAGCTAATCGAGAAACGCGCTTGCGCTTTGCTTGATTGGCATATTTCACCATAGGAAACCGGAGTAACTTACATACTAAAAAAGTAGCCAAAGCAATAAAAACAGCATTGATACAAAACAAGTACATCGCACCACCAAAATAGGTCCACTGACCGGTTGCAATCCCATAACCTGCCGTACATAAAGGAGGCATTAATGCCGTAGCAATAGCCACACCAGCAATAGCGTTAGAAATAGTTCCTTTTTTAGCTTTAGCAACAATAAGTGCGAGTCCCCCAAAAATAGCTATCAACACATCCAGAATCGTAGGATAGGTTCGAGCAGCTAACTCATCTGTAATCTCTTTCATAGGAGAGATAAAAAAGTACAATGTTGCCGTAAGCAAGGACAGTCCTACCATGACGCCTAGGTTGATCAATGAACGACGCAACATCGTAGCATCATTAATTGCGGTTCCTAATCCCATACCAACTATAGGCCCCATAAGTGGCGAGATCAACATGGCTCCTATCACAACCGCAGTAGAGTCTGCATTTAACCCTATGGAAGCTACAAAAATCGAGAATATAAGAATCCACGCATTATGACCTTGAAAAGAGATGTCTTTTCTCACCGCTTCAATAGTCTCGTCACGGTCAGAATCTTCTCTAATGTCTAATAGATCATGCAAAAACGACATGATATTTTCCCAAATACCGCTAATGCGTTGTTGGTTTGAATCCAGATTATTCTCTGCTGAAGACTGCTGGCTTTGTGATTCTTGTGGCTCCATTATCCTATTTCATTACCGTATTTATCCATAGCTGCATTGCGTATTTCTTTAATTTCTTGTTCGGCAGTTTTAGGAATAATCATCAATACATCATCTTGATCTATAATAATATAGTCTTCCATTCCTTGCAAGATGACTTTTTTTCCGGCAGCTGTTCGTACCATATTCCCATGTGAATAGATAGACGTAAGGCTGGCATTGATAACAGCATTTGCGTCTTCGTTTTTATCGAGTTTGTCATAGAGTGATCCCCAAGTCCCTAAATCGTTCCAGGAGAATCGTGCTGGCAGTACAAAAACAGCATCGCTTTTTTCCATGATCGCATAATCCACCGATATATTCTCGACATTCGGATAGTTCTCTTCCAGCCATTGGGTTTCCTTATCTGTGTTGAAAACCGATAAGCCATTATTAAATAAGGAAATTAATTGAGGTTGCGCTTTCGCGAAAGCGGATACCACGCCAGCTACATTCCATATAAAAATCCCTGCATTCCATAAAAAATTACCTGCAGCAATAAATTCCTGCGCCGTTTTTAAATCTGGCTTTTCTCTAAATTGAGATACTTTTTTGATCTGGTTTTCTTCCTTGTTGTATTCAATATACCCATAACCCGTATTAGGTGAAGTAGGCTGAATACCAAGGGTCATTAATGCTTGTGGATGCGCTGCACAGAAATCAAAAGCAGTAGCGAGGTCTTCATTAAAAATATCCTGTTCAGCGATGTAGTGATCACTTGGAGCGACGATCATGCTGGCCTCTGGATTCATTTTTTGAATCTTTAAAGCTGCCAGTAAAATACAAGGCGCTGTATTGCGCATAGCAGGCTCTGCAACAATATTGCTGAAATCCATTTCTGGAAGTTGCTCCTTTACAAGGTCTACATAAGCGTCGTTAGTGAGTACCAGAATATGTTGTGAAGGAATTTGTTGCTGTAACCGGTCAAAGGTCATTTGCAACAAAGACTTCCCCATACCTAGCATGTCGTGAAACTGCTTGGGAAAAGCTTGCTTACTTACAGGCCAAAAACGAGAACCGACGCCACCGGCCATAATTACGGCATATTTATTATTACTCATATCTTTAAAACTTCTACTTGCGCATTGGGCTGAAAAAGGTACACCTTTCCAGAGCTTATCTCTACACAACGGTAGCGCTTGCGCAACTTGTTTCCTTTTTGAAATTTCTTACCGCTAGGCCCTAAAAATATACTGCCTTGCTGCAGTTCAAATATATAGCTTTTATCAGTTTCTGGGTCGTAAGATTTTAAAGCAACACTCATCATGGCATCGGTATCGCTACTGGCTTTAGGGTTTTTAAAATGTCGCGCTAAAATGGGCAGCAAATCGTTGGGAAATATATCTGGACGCAAAAAGGGCAACATAAGCTGTTGAAAGGTGTGTTTCCACTCTACTCCGTGAGGTTTGATAAGGCGCCCATATTTTTGAAAGGCCACTAAATGAGCTATTTCATGGACAAGAGTAATTAAGAACCTGTAGGTGTTGAGATTTGCGTTTATGGTAATCGCATGGGAACCATCAGGGTTTTTACGGTAATCACCGTGTCTGGTCTTGCGCTCATCTACAATTTTGAGGTGTACGTGATACTGCTCCAGTAGTGCCGTTAATGGCGCCACAGCAAGATGTGGTAAATACTTATCTAAAACACTCATAAATACTGATAAAATTCTACTGTTGCGATATTAAAAATAATTAGAGAAGTAACACCTGTTTTGAGCTATAATTATTAATTAAAAATCAAATAAACTCATTAATTATAGATGCTTTGTCAGTATGTTTGTTAGTCCGTCAACCAAATTATAGATTTTTAATATTACTAGTAAAACTTAAAGAATTAAAATGAGAAAAGAAGTAGGAGAAAAAGGTTGGAACGATTTAAAAACCAACGATAGCTGGGCGACCTTTAAGATTTTATCTGAATTTGTAATGGGATTTGAACGCATGAGCCGTATAGGTCCTTGTGTCTCTATATTTGGTAGTGCCCGATTAAAACCAGATAATGAATACTATCAACTCGCGACAGAAATAGCTGGAAAAATTGTAGAAAATGGTTACGGGGTGATTACCGGCGGCGGCCCTGGAATTATGGAAGCAGGTAATAAAGGAGCGCACCTTGCTGGAGGAACTTCTGTAGGATTAAATATTGCATTGCCATTTGAGCAACATGACAACCCGTATATCGACAGCGATAAAAGTCTTGATTTTGACTACTTTTTTGCTCGTAAAGTAATGTTTGTCAAGTATTCTCAGGGATTTGTAGTCATGCCAGGCGGATTTGGAACACTGGACGAGTTGTTTGAAGCGATCACTCTTATTCAAACTAATAAAATAGCTAAATTCCCTATCATTCTTGTAGGTACCGAATTCTGGAGCGGTTTATTGGAGTGGATAAAAGGAACACTAGACAAGAAATTCTTTACCGTTTCTCCAAATGATATTGATCTTTTACATGTTGTAGACACCAGCGATGAAGCTGTAGCTATTATTAATGAATTTTATGAAAAGTATAGTTTGAGTCCTAATTTTTAGAAAAATTAAAATATAAAGCTGCATTTTGTGTTATCTATAAATACCATGCTTTAATATTTCTACAAACCGTAAAATGGAGTTTTTTTAACTGCTAATTATTCCCTAATCCAGCAAAAGCAAATCTTATATAAATGATTAAAAAGCTCGCGCTCTTATTGCTTTTGTTTTCCAGTTTCCTGCACGCGCAGCACAAAACACAAATTATCGCTCATTTAGACAGCGATAAGGATGTACTTACCATAAATCAAAAACTAGAGATCTATAACAATAGTGATGTCACCTGGGATCATATCATGCTGCTGGATTGGGCAAATGCCTTTTCTTCTAATCAGACGCCACTAGCCACCAGATTTGCAGAAGATTTTAAGAATAGATTTCAGTTTGCCATTGATGAAGATCGAGGCAGTACTACCTTTACTGCAACTGATAGTCTTACTAATGATTACCGACTGGAACGATTAAAAGGACATCAGGATATCATCAAACTTTATTTTAAAAAGCCGTTACCTGCTGGAGCGACTCGTGAGGTGGAAATCAACTACGCAGTTAAAATTCCCGAAGACGACTTTACCGGTTATGGTAAAAGCTCCAATGGAGAGTATTCTTTAAAATATTGGTATTTACATCCTGCACCTTTTATAGAGGGTAAATGGGATTATTATTCACACAAGGATCTGGACGATTTTTATGGCGCTCCTATGGATTTCTCCGTCTCTCTTCATTTACCAGTGACCCATCGCGCCATAAGCAGCTTGACAACCGGATTAGAAACAAAACAAACCCAGCGCAACAGCTATTTATTTACAGGAGAACAACTGGATGCTGCTGTATTACACCTAGTGCGCAACACCGATGCTTTTAAAACTTATAGCGTTCCTGGAATTAATGTTATTACCGATATAGAAGACTTGGATGTACCACTAGAAATGAAAGTCATTTTTAACGATAGAATTGCTAGCTTTTTACAAAGTAGATTAGGGAGTTTTCCTGAAAAAGATCTCTTCGTCTCCGACCGGTACTACCGCGAAAATCCAGTTTATGGATTGAGCTCTTTGCCTAGTTTTATAAATCCGTTCCCGGCTGGTTTTACTTATGAGATAAAGATGTTAAAGACCTTATCTCGTAAATGGGTGGAAAGAGGTATTCACGTAAATCCTAGAGAAGAAGCCTGGGTAAAACAATCTATCATGATTTATTTAATGATGGAATACCAGCAGTTGTATTATCCTGACCTAAAAATAGGCGGCAAACTCAGTGACGTATGGGGAATAAGAGGCTTTAATGTCGCCCAACTTAAGTTTAACGAAAGCTATCCTTTATTATATTTAAACAGCGCTAGACTTAATCTCGATGAAGCCATTAACACCCCTGCAGATCAACTCGTTAAGTACAATCAACAATTAGGAATGCCTTTTAAGGCTGCTATAGGACTCCGCTTTTTAAACGATTACTTAGGAGATGACAGTCTGGAAAAATCGATTAGGGCCTTTTATTTAGAAAACCAACAAGGACGTACGAAGGCTTCTGTTTTCAGACATATACTGGATAAAAATGCGTCTAAAAATACCGACTGGTTTTTTGATGACTATATCACCACTCATAAAAGGCTGGATTGGAAAATCAATCAAGTTAAAAAGACAGCCGATTCCGTATTCTTTAGAATAAAAAACAAATCCCAACTCCAGATTCCAGTACCCGTCTATTTACTGGATAAAGATAGTATTATTACTAAGAAATGGATTGAAGGAGTCAAGGAAGATAGTTTGATTTCGCTTCCGCGAAAGCGTGCTAATAGGATAGCCATTAACTATGAACAACTAATTGCAGAATTTAATCCTCGTGATAATTATAAAACATTAAAAGGTTTTCCTTCTTTAAACAGACCTTTAGAATTTAGGTTGTTCAAGGATGTGGAAGACCCAGAGCGATCACAAGTATTTTTAATGCCTGACGTAGAGTTTAATATTTATGACGGACTTACGCTGGGAACTCGTTTTTACAATGGTAATTTACTCCCTAAACCTGCACGCTACAGTATCAAACCTGGTTATGGAACTAATTCTAATAGACTGGTTGGCTCTATAAGTTTTGGGTATGCCCATCCCGTACAGAACCGTGACGAACGTTTATACGAAGTGAAGTACGGAGTAAGTGCCAACACATTTTCCTATACTGACGACTTATTGTACCGACGTGCAAGTGGCTGGCTACAATTTAACTACAGGCCAAAAGACTTGCGCAAAAATAAAAGACAAAGTCTTAGCTTTAGAAATATATATGTAGATCGCGACCGTGATCCATTAAACTCTGTAAATGAACCCGACTATAATGTCTTTTCTATAAATTATTCACAATCTGATGATAATCTCAAACGCGTTTTTAATTACCATATAGGTACTGAAGTATCAAGTAACTTTACTAAAGCCACCTATAGATTGCGATGGCGCAAATTATTTAAAGATAACAGACAGTTAGATTTCAGAGTTTTTGGTGGTGCATTTCTAACGAACAATTCTCAGGCGAGTGGCAACTTTTTTTCCTTTGCATTGGATCGTCCAACAGATTATTTATTTGATTATAATTATTATGGTAGATCAGAAGACAGCGGTCTTTTTTCACAACAGCTAGTCGTTGCCGAAGGAGGTTTTAAATCCCAACTAGAGCCTGCTTTTGCAAATGAATGGATAACCACTGCAAACGCTTCATACAGTATATGGAATTATATTCATGCTTATGGAGATATAGGTTTTGTAAAAAACAAAGGTCGCGATGCAAAATTTGTTTATGATTCTGGTATAAGATTGAACTTTTTACAGGATTATTTTGAACTTTATTTCCCCATATACAGCAATAATGGATGGGAAATAGCACAAGATAATTACGATGAAAAAATACGTTTTATTGTCACTTTGGATATCAACACTTTTGTAAAACTTTTTACCAGGCGTTGGTACTAGCTTTGCCTTTGTAATTCGCAGGTTAAAAACGTACCTTTGCTATAATGGAAAAAGTAATGCAAAACTCAGTAAAAGAATCGCAACAACTAGCTAAAGAAGACTTCAAAGAAGAACTTATTAAGGATTACAAAATTGCTGTTACCAGTAGAGAATGTAGTCTGTTAGGGCGTCGTGAAGTTCTTACCGGTAAAGCAAAGTTCGGAATTTTCGGAGACGGAAAAGAGCTGCCGCAATTAGCTTGGGCAAGATCCTTTGAAAATGGGGATTTTAGAAGTGGTTATTATCGCGATCAGACATTTATGATGGCCATAGGAGAACTTACTATACAACAGTTTTTTGCAGGACTCTACGGTAATACCGACATTAATGAGGAGCCTATGAGTGCTGGACGTCAGATGGGAGGCCATTTTTCTACACACAGCTTAAATGAAGATGGAACCTGGAAAAGACTGATAGATCAGAAGAACTCCAGTGCAGACATCTCTCCTACCGCTGGACAAATGCCTAGATTATTAGGTCTTGCACAAGCATCTAAAGTATACCGACACAACAACCTTATTGCAGAAGATAACGGTTTCTCTAACAAAGGAAATGAAGTTGCTTGGGGAACTATAGGAAATGCCAGTACAAGTGAAGGTCATTTCTGGGAAACTTTTAATGCTGCGGGTGTACTTCAAGTACCTATGGTCATTAGTGTTTGGGATGATGATTACGGTATTTCTGTCCACGCCAAACACCAGACCACTAAAGAAAGCATCAGTAAAATTCAAGCTGGTTTTCAAAGAGATGAAGAACACGATGGTTATGAAATCATTGTGGTTAAAGGTTGGGACTATGTTGCCCTCGTTGAGGCTTATGAAAAAGCCAGTAAAATTGCTAGAGAAGAGCACGTACCTGTTTTAATTCACGTAGAAGAACTTACACAACCACAAGGTCACAGTACTAGTGGTTCTCATGAACGATATAAAGATGAAGACCGCCTAAATTGGGAACGTCAATATGACTGTAATGTTCAATTTAGAAAATGGTTACTCGACAAGGATTTTGCTACAGAAGAAGAGCTTTCTGAAATAGAAAAAGTCATAAAAAAAGAAGTAAGAGAAGGAAAAAAGGCCGCATGGAATGCCTACCTAAACCCTATTCTTAAAGAGCGCAATGAAGCTATTGAACTCATTAATGCCGTAGCAGCAGTTTCAGAAAATGCTGTTTTTATAAAACCACTTTCCTCAAAATTGGAGAAAGAAAATGAGCTGTACCGCAAAGATATTTTAGAGGCTGTGAGAAAAACTTTAAGGTTTACTCTTAAAGAAAACCACGCTTCTATTACGGCACTGTATACATGGTTGACCAAAAACAAGACAAAAAACCAACAAATATTCAGTAGCTTTTTATTTAGCGAGTCTAAAAGCGCCGCTATAAATATAGCTGCCGTTGCCCCTATTTATAACGACACTAGTGAAGAAGTAGATGCGCGAGTTATTATGCGCGATAACTTTGATGCTTTATTTGACGCACATCCAGAAATCATGGTATTTGGTGAAGATGCCGGGAAAATAGGCGATGTCAACCAAGGTCTAGAAGGCATGCAAGACAAGTATGGTGAGCTACGAGTTTCTGACACAGGAATTAGAGAAGCTACTATATTAGGTCAAGGAATAGGTCTTGCCATGAGAGGCTTACGTCCTATTGCCGAGATTCAATACCTGGACTATTTACTTTATTGCTTGCAATTAATGAGTGATGATCTGGCTACTCTACAGTATCGAAGTGCAGGAAAACAAAAAGCTCCTGTGATTATTAGAACAAGAGGTCACAGACTGGAAGGAATATGGCATAGCGGCTCACAAATGGGCGGAATTATTAATCTTGTAAGAGGTATACACGTGCTGGTACCTAGAAATATGACACAAGCAGCAGGATTTTACAACACGCTTATGGCAAGCGATGAGCCGGCGCTGATTGTAGAATGTTTAAACGGTTATAGACTTAAAGAAAAACTGCCGGCAAATCTTGGCAAATTTAGAACTGCACTAGGAAAAGTAGAAACCTTAAGGGAAGGAACCGACATAACACTGGTTTCTTATGGCTCTACCCTAAGGCTTGTGGATCAAGCGGCTACTGAATTAGAACGAGCTGGAATAAGCGTAGAGATTATTGATGTTCAATCGCTTTTACCTTTTGATTTAGATCACGAAATACTAGAAAGTGTTAAAAAAACCAATAGATTGCTTGTCATAGACGAGGATGTACCTGGAGGAGCAAGTGCTTATATTTTACATAAAACTGTAGACACGCAACATGCATGGCCGCATCTGGATAGCAAACCACAGTGTCTTACGGCACAACCTCACAGACCTGCATATGGTAGTGATGGCGATTACTTTTCTAAGCCTAGTGCAGATGATATTTTTGATAAGGTGTATGAAATAATGCATGAAGTAAATCCTTCTAAATTCCCGAAGCACAGATAGGAATATGAGTAAAGATGACAAGCATATTTCCAGTAAATGGAGGCGTAAAATTCATGAAGTCATTTATGAAGCAGACACCTCTGCTGGTAAGCTCTTTGATATTGTTCTCTTAGTAATCATCATCATCAGCCTGGTATTAGTGATGGTGGAAAGCGTACCGAATTTAGGAGCAAAATATGCGGAGGAATTTATCCTTGCAGAGTGGATCATTACCATCTTCTTTACCATAGAGTACGCCCTCAGAATCATATCTATTAATAAACCGGCTAAATACATTTTCAGTTTTTTCGGTATTATCGACTTATTATCTACCATACCGCTGTATCTCACATTTTTCTTTGGCGGTCTGAATGCCTTGCTAGCTGTGAGGTCTTTAAGATTACTTAGAATTTTCAGAATTTTGAAGATCACACGTTATATAGGTGAGGCAGACAAACTGACTAAAGCTATTAAATCCAGCGGCCCTAAAATTGCTGTTTTCTTATTTGCCGTATTGGTCGTTTCCATCATCATGGGAACAGTGATGTATCTCGTAGAAGGTCCAGAAAGTGGTTTTGTTAGTATCCCAGCATCTATTTACTGGTGTATTGTGACACTGACCACAGTAGGTTTTGGAGATATTGCACCAGTAACACCATTCGGACAGTTTCTAGCTACTATAATCATGATCATGGGTTATGGAATCATAGCCGTTCCAACAGGAATCGTTAGTGCTGAGTACTCTCAGGGTAAGAAAAAAGAAGACACTCCTCCAGAAGCTACTAATTACCATCATGTCAATACACAAACGTGTCAAAATTGTCATTCCGCAAAACATCAAGACGGTTCTCACTTTTGCCATAACTGTGGAAATCCCTTAGATGACTAAGAAAACTCTTTTATGTATTGTTGGCCCTACTGGTATAGGAAAGACAGCTTTGAGTATCGCTTTCGCGAAAGCTTATAACACTTCCATTATCTCGTCAGATTCCAGACAGTTTTATAAAGAAATGACTATTGGGACAGCTGTTCCAGAAAAAGAAGAGCTGGAGGCGGCACCACATTATTTTATTCAAGATAGAAGCATTCACGAAGACTATTCGGTAGGGGATTTTGAGCGAGATGTAATGAAAAAATTACCAGATCTTTTTAAAGAGAATGATCTTGTTGTCATGGTAGGAGGTAGTGCGCTATATGAAAAAGCAGTGACTCATGGCCTTGATGCGCTTCCAGACGTACCGCTTGAAATTCAAGAAGAATTGAAGGAAAAGTTAGAAATTAAAGGTGTTTTTTGGCTGCAAGAAGAATTGAAAAAAAACGATCCAGAATATTTTGAAACGGTAGACATTCACAATACACATAGACTGCTTAGAGCGATAGGTATCTTTCGCGCAAGCGGTAAAAAGATGAGTGAATTAAGAACAGGAAAAGCCCAAGAAAGAAACTTTAATATCCTTAAAATAGGCCTAGAAGCTGATCGTGAAGATCTTTATGACCGCATCAACCATCGTGTAGATGTCATGTTGGAAAGAGGTCTTGAAAAAGAAGCCCAAGAACTCAAAGACCACAAAGAGTTAAACGCATTACAGACCGTAGGCTATAAGGAATTCTTTGAATATTTTGCAGGAACATGCGATTTTACAGAAGCTGTAAGACTTATAAAACGCAATACCCGTCGATTTGCAAAACGACAGCTTACTTGGTACCGCAAAGACGAGAGCGTTACTTGGTATCACTACAAAACTCGCCATACAGAGATAGTAGAGCGAGTGAGTGAACAACTTATGGATGTACGATAGCTATTTAATAATCTACTTGATCCTTAACTAACAGACGGAATCCTTCTCCGTGAATGTTAACGATTTCTACATTATCATCTTCTTTAAGATATTTACGCAACTTTGCAATATAAACATCCATTGATCTTGAAGTGAAATAATTATCATCTCTCCATATTTTTGTAAGTGCTAATTCACGAGGCATTAAATCGTTAAGGTGTAAGGCTAGTAAACGCAGTAATTCATTTTCTTTAGGGGAAAGTTTAATAGGTGATTTATCACCTACAGAAAGAAATCTAAGCTTAGAGTTGAGGTGAAAGTTTCCTATCTGGAATTCAAATTCCTTAGAATCAGCAATGCTGTCTTGACCTTTACGTTGCATGATCGCTCTGATCTTCATAAGAAGAACCTCACTATCAAATGGTTTATTTAGGTAATCATCTGCACCTACTTTATAACCTCTTAATACATCTTCTTTCATCGCCTTAGCAGTTAAGAAAATAATTGGCACCTCTTCATTTTTTTCTCTGATCTCTTTTGCTAGAGTAAACCCATCCTTATAAGGCATCATGACATCTAGAATACAAAGATCATAATTATCCTTTTTGAATTTCTCAAAACCTTCCATACCGTTTTTTGCATGGGTGACATCAAAGTCATTCATTAAAAGATAGTCTTTCAATACTGTTCCGAAATTCGGGTCGTCCTCTACTAAGAGTATTTTTTTGTTTTCAGTTTCCATAAGTAATTAATTAATTTAAATTTATGTTATTATCGGCAGATGAATACTAAAGGTACTACCTTTTCCCTTGATACTATCTACGTGTATTTCACCGTGGCAATCGTCTAAAATTCTTTTTGCATAAGCCAGTCCTAATCCGTGACCTTTTACGTTGTGTATATCACCTGTATGCTCTCTAAAGAATTTTTGAAATATCTTGCGTTGGGCTTGTTTGCTCATTCCTATTCCTTGGTCACGTACTTTGATCACCAGCTTGTCTTTTACATTTTCTGTAAATACATCAATTACAGGTGCACCTTCTGTATATTTTATAGCATTCTCTAAAACATTTACTATAACATTAATCATATGGCTTTCATTTACGAGAACTTCTGTTCTCAGAGCTCCTAAATGAGTTTTAATTATACCACCTTTTTCTTCTAATATAAGCTGGATGTGAGAAATACTATCCTCAATAATTTCATCCATGTCCATGCGCTCTTTATCTATATTGAGATCTTCTCTCTCTAGTTTTGAAATCCTCAACACGTTTTCTACCTGACTGTGCATGCGCTTATTTTCCTCTCTAATCATTCTCAGATAATTAGAAACTTTATCTGGATCTGATGATATTTTAGGATGTTTTAAGGAGTCCAAGGCCAGATTTATAGTAGCAATAGGTGTTTTAAACTCATGAGTCATGTTATTGATAAAATCTGTCTTGATCTGAGAAATTTGACGTTGTTTAAAAATTTGCTTTATCGCGTTAGAATAAGCAACAACTATAACAGTGGTAAATATCAATGATAATAAAGCCATTCCAGCTACAGAAGATAGTATGTACTTCTTTCTATCGGGCATATTTAAATACAGTAGATAAGGCTCTGTCTCTAAATTGCTGTTTTTGTAAATAGGATACCCCCAAGTGGCTTCTGTTAAAAAGTCAAAATCATCAGACTGTACTCGTGTAGCAAACCCGTCTTGATAAACCGCAAATTCAAAGTCTGCCTCTATTGGTCTATTATTTAATTCCTCCCGTATTATTTCTTGTAATTCAGACTTGGAAATACGTTGCGAGATGGGCAATAGACTGTTATAATTGCTTATAATTTCCCCATCTGACTTTCTGTTATATTTTTCTAAGTGTGACAGCTCTTGAAATGTCTTTTTCTTTCTTTTAGTGTTGACCTCAGCATCAAATACACTTTTTTTACTCAGTAACTTATTAAAGGTAATGCTATCTAGTTCAAGATCTAATAACTGAGGGTTTAGCTTGTAATTTTCATTAAGCAAACTATTGCTATAAGTAGAAGTCTCCTCTTGATTTTGATTGCGCCGTATAAGCATAAGCTCACTAATCGTTCTTTGATCTGGCTGTACACCTAAACTATCTCTTATTTGATCTAGAACGTTGTAGAATTTTTCTACCTCGCGGCTATCTAATTCTGTGGATACCGAAGCTAGTGTTTGCTTTACTGCAAATGAAAATTGATATTCCTTATCACTCACACTATTGATGATCCAGTAGATCTGAACCATTACAATTCCTGCAAGGGATAAACTCATTAATCCAATAAGAAAATATAAAACTCGTTTCTGCACAATACAAATTTAACATATAGAGAAAGTGTTAAAAACTCTTTAACCATATATTAACTTTGTGAAAATCCTAAAGGTAATTATTATTTTAACAAAACTTCATGAATACTCCGTACAGACGCCCTTAAAAGTTGAATATCTTCATTTACTATTACAAAATCTGACAATTCCAGTCGTTGCCCTTCAGACCATTGATGCCGAAGTCTGGATGTTACTTCTTCTCTACTAGCAGCATCACGATGCATGACTCTTCTTATTCTTTCTTCTACACCAGCGGTTACTAAAATAACTTTATCACATAGCAAATGACTGTTGCTTTCGAACAAGATAGCAGCCTCATAGATTACATAAGGAGAATTTTGTTGGTGAACCCACTCCTTAAAATAGGCTTTAACTGCAGGATGCATAATTTGATTTAGTGAGGTCAAAAGCATTTTATCACTAAACACCTTTGAAGCAATATATTTTTTATTCGGCACTACTAACCCAGCTTCATCTCGGTCATAAGAATTCTCACCTAATAAATTGATGACAGCTTCGATAACTTGTGGATCTGTAGCTAATAATTTTTTAGATACATCGTCTGCAATAAAAACAGGAATCCCCAACTTTTCAAATTCGCGGGCGATTGTTGATTTACCACTTCCTATTCCACCTGTCAGACCTACTATTTTCATTTATTTAATAGTTAAGACTTGTACTTGTTTAGGGTTGACGCGATAAGAAATAATTTTGTCATTTCTTATTTCTATCGCAGGTATCACCGCTATATTTAACTCCTCAATAAGGTCATAATTTATAGAGACACTAATATCTTGTGCTTTAATTTGATCAAAGTTAGAAACAGCCGTAGAATAAACAATTTGCACATTATCAGGTATAAGCTTTACTTGCTGACCTATAGGTGCATTTAAAAGTCTTACAGGGATATTTATTTTACCTTCTGTCATTTGGGTGGCCTCTACATGTAGAGTGAGCATTTGAGGCTCAAAATTCAACTCTGGATCAATTTTCTTTAAATCAATTTCTAGTGTCGTTAAGGTATCTTTAATGGTCAGTTTTGAATCTCTGGTGATAACGAGTTCATAAAGCGCATCTACCTTTACATCATTACCAGTAATGGTAACACTGTCTTTTTGAAAATAGGGCTTTTTAACAGCAAGATAATTTAAGGTGTAATCTAGATCTATTTTATTTACAACAGGCACCTTCTTTGATTTGAATCTCTTAAACTGGATAGGAATATCAAGATTATCTGCACTTAAGATTTCATAAGAAAGTGTGTTAGATCTTTTGATCTTTTTGATGCTTCTTGTAGGATTAAAGAACAATGTATCGTTGCGTGAAAAGGTGTTTTCCTTAAAATCTAATTTCACCTGATGCCCAAATATTTTTTCCCAAATAAGGGTAAAACCGGTAGCGCTTATCTCCACTGGTGTATTTAGCTGCTTAGAACTGGAATCCAAAGTAAGACTATTAGGTACGTTTATAAAGCTGATATTAAAAATAACTTCTTCCTTATAAACATCTTTATATTTGGATATAAACCACAAGCTGGCTACCACCACCACTACAAGAAAGAAACCTATGATGCGTTTGTATTTCATTTATTTAAAAAATAATTTAGGAAATGCAGTTGTCTCTTCCTGTTTTAAGATTGTAATTTTTAACCAAGATTTTAAAAATCCTGTTCCATAAGCATAGAACTGAATTAGTGTTGCAAAAACAGAACTCAAGCCTATAAACACCCCATTTTTAATAGAGGAGTCAATAAACAAGATACTGAAATAAAACAGATATAAGCTCAAAAGCAACTGATTACCTAAAACAGATAAAATGACCGCTAGAAATAGAGAAACACAAAATAAGGAAGGGAACCAATAGGTGATACGCTTAGTACTGGGGTGCCATTTGTTAAGAATTACTCTTACTTTACCAAATTTATGCACCTGTTTATAAAATAACTTCCAAGATATGCGTCTTTCATGATATACATAAGCTTCCTTAATCAATACGGTATCAAATCCGCGTTGCCACAACCTGATCGTTAAGTCTGGATCTTCCCCTGGATGAATATTTCCAAAACCCATAGTTTCTTGAAAGGCCTTTTTACTCAGTCCCATATTAAAACTACGCGGCTGGAATTTACCTAATTTTTCGCTCCCACCTCTAATTCCTCCTGTGGTAAGAAAGGAAGTCATGGAATAGTTAATCGCCTTTTGAAGGCTACTAAAACTCTCATGAGCAGCATCTGGACCTCCGTAACAATCTACATAATTATTTAATAAGTAGGCATCTACCACCTTGAGGTAATGACTAGGTAGCACACAGTCGCTATCCAGTATAATAAAATAATCTCCAGTAGCCTTCTTCATACCAAAATTCCTAGAGTCTCCAGGGCCCGAATTTGGTTTGTAAAAATAGTTGATGGTTAAGCTTTCGCGAAAGCGAGAACATACCATTTCACTGCTCAATTCAGATCCATCCTCAATGATAACTACTTCAAAATCTCTTTCAAAGACTAATTGAGAAAGACTAATAAGTAATTTTTCTATCTCTTCAGGTCTGTTGAAAACCGGTATAATAAAGGAGTAATGGATTGCATTCACAGGTCAAAAATAGACAATAAAAAAGGCCATTCCGTAAAGAATGGCCTTTTTATCAATTAGAATTCTATTCTAGTTGCGTATCACCTTCACCACTCT
>Ga0307933_1000302_pt1 | contig 46957 bp, 46 predicted proteins | sample OrgLakmetageno88_FD_201811 | JGI IMG/M metagenome (GOLD analysis project Ga0307933, IMG submission 201811) | Saline water microbial communities from Organic Lake, Antarctica - #88 | ecosystem: Environmental > Aquatic > Non-marine Saline and Alkaline > Saline | place: Antarctica: Organic Lake... | reverse complement strand
CAAATCCATCGGGACAAGGAAATAGAGGTTTGTTAGAAGGTATTGGCGAACGTATTGAAAATGAAGCAGACTTATTGATTGAGGCAAATGACTATGTGGCTTCTATTCAGCCAGAAAAATCACAAAAAACAAGATACGAACAAGGCGTAATGGTGTCGATGGTAGATGAAGCAGGAACCATTGTTCCTGCTCAAGGAAAGGAAAGAGGTGTGTTGCCATGTCCAATTTTGATTAGAAAAGGCTTGGATGTAGATAAAATCATGATGAATCTTTCTGATACTTTTCTGTCTTGGGATTACCGCCAAGGATTTTACTATTAGTAGTTTTTTTTTAGGAATTTTATGCTAAAAGAAAAGTGTAGCACAGCTTAAAAGAGCACAGCAGTAAAAAAAGGAAAATAAAACAATGAAACTGAAAATAGCCTTACTTCCAGGAGATGGTATTGGACCCGAAGTTGCCGAACAAGCAGTAAAGGTTTGCAATGCCATTGCATCAAAATTCAACCATAAAATTGAGTGGAAATCTGCACTCATTGGTGCTTTGGCTATTGACAAAGTGGGTGATCCTTATCCAGATGAAACCCATCAAATTTGTATTGATTCAGATGCTATTCTTTTTGGAGCGATTGGCGATCCTAGGTTTGACAATAATCCAAATGCGAAAATCAGACCAGAGCAAGGATTGCTGAAAATGCGAAAGAAATTGGGGTTATTTGCGAATATAAGACCCACATTTACCTTCCCTTCTTTGATTGAAAATTCACCTTTAAAAAAAGATCGAATAGAAGGAACTGATTTTGTTTTTCTTAGAGAGCTTACGGGGGGCATCTATTTTGGAAAAAAAGGAAGAGAAGAGGATGGTGAAACTGCCTTCGATCATTGTGTTTATTCTCGAAATGAAATCTCACGCATTGCTAAAAAAGGTTTTGAGCTGGCAATGAGTAGAAAAAAGAAATTGTGTTGTGTGGACAAGGCAAATGTGCTAGAAACATCTAGATTGTGGAGGGAAACCATACAGCGTATGGAAAAAGATTATCCAGAAGTTGCGGTTTCTTATGAGTTTGTAGATGCTGTAGCGATGAGACTTATACAATCGCCAAAAAGTTACGATGTATTGGTTACAGAAAATATGTTTGGCGATATTCTTACAGACGAAGCTTCTGTAATAGCGGGCTCTATGGGGTTAATGCCAAGCGCTTCTGTTGGAGAGAAGCATTATTTATATGAGCCTATTCACGGGTCGTACCCACAAGCAGCAGGAAAAGACATTGCAAATCCATTGGCAATGATTTTATCAGCTGCCATGATGTTTGAAGATGCTTTTAACTTAAAAGAAGAAGCGGAGGTTATAAGAAAAGTAATTAATGAATCTTTGGCGAAAGGTGTGGTGACAGAAGATTTATGTTTGCCAGGAAATAAATCATACAAAACGAGCGAAGTAGGAGATTGGTTGGTAAATCAAATAAAATAATCGAGGGTTTTATGAGGTCAAAATTTAAAGCCATTCTGCAGCTTGCTGCTCCAAATTCTAAGGAATGAATCATTCATTTGAAAAATATCAAAAAAGAAAGATACGCTCTTCGTACCTGTCTGTAATTATCAGCATTTCATTGGTGCTTTTTATGGTTGGTTTATTTGGAATTATTGTTATCAAAACAAATAGCATGATTAGCTATTTTAAAGAACAGTTAACGATTACTGTTTTTTTAAAAGACAGTGCAAAGAAAAATGATGTAGCTATTTTTAGAGCAGAGCTAAAGAAAGCACCTTATTCAAAGACAGTTAGCTACGTATCAAAGGAAGATGCTGCTAAAAATTTTAGCGAAGATCTTGGTGAAGATTTTTTGAGTTTTCTGGGAGATAATCCACTTAAAAATGCAGTTGACATTAAGTTAAATTCAGATTATGTACAGCTGGATAGCATTCAAAACATAGAAAAAAACATGTGGATTAGGAGCATTGTAGAAGATGTTGTTTTTGACAAACCATTGATTGAATTACTGGTAAAAAACTTTAACAAACTCATTGTTTGGTTGTTGGTTTTTAGTGGCATATTTACCATCATTGCCATTGTATTGATAAACAATGCTATCAGGCTTTCTGTTTACTCAAAAAGATTTACACTCAAAACCATGCAAATGGTGGGTGCAACCAAAAAATTTATACGAATGCCTTTTGTGCGAAAAGGTATTTTCTTAGGGATTTCAGGAGCCTTGATTGCAATTACTGCGTTGTTCTTTTTTATGAACTATTTAAACGAATCCATTCCAGAATTGGATTTATTGTCAGATAATAAATACCTCATCATTCTTTCAGGAAGCATTCTTGGTTTGGGAATTCTTATATCTTGGGTAAGCACCTATTTTGCTACCCAGCGTTTTTTAAACCTTAGAGCAGAGCAGCTTCATTAATAATAATACATGAAACAAGAAAAATCAACAGACAAACTACTTTTTGGTAAAAAAAATTACACATATCTATTAATAGGTGTTGGATTTATTGCTGTTGGATTTATTTTAATGGCTGGTGGAGGTAGTGATGATCCAACTGTTTTTAACCAAGAAATTTATAATTTCCGTAGAATCCGTTTGGCTCCTACCCTTATAATTATTGGCTTCTTGTTTCAGGTAGCTGCAATTTTGACAAAGAAAAAAGATTGATATGAGCCTGCTTGAAGCAATACTACTTGGAATTATTCAAGGTCTTACAGAGTTTCTACCGGTTTCTTCTAGTGGTCATCTGGAATTGATGAAGGTCTTTTTTTGCAATCAACTATCTTCAGAAGAAAGCCTTGAATTTACCATTTTGCTGCACTTTGCAACTGCCCTTAGCACTGTTGTAATATTGAGAAAAGAGGTTTATACTATTTTTAAAGGTCTTTTTAGCTTTCAGTGGAACGAAGAAACGCAGTTTTCGGTTAAGATTTTGCTCTCCATGATTCCTGCTGTAATTGTTGGTCTTTTGTACGAGGAGGAATTGGCAACGTTGTTCAATAATCAAATTGTATTTGTAGGTTGTATGTTGCTGCTAACAGCAGTATTTCTATTGCTTGCTGACAGGGCAAAAAACACCCATGTTAAAATATCGTACTTAAGTGCTTTTATTATAGGCATCTCACAAGCCTTTGCAATGCTTCCTGGTGTTTCAAGATCAGGAGCAACAATTTCAACATCGGTATTGTTTGGAATTGATAAAAGCAAAGCTGCCCAATTTTCATTTTTAATAGTAGTGCCACTAATTATTGGAAAAATAATTAAAGACCTCTCATCAGGAGAAATTTCTATAGATTCCAGCAGCTTGCCAATGCTGTCGGTAGGCTTTCTTGCAGCGTTTATAACAGGTTTATTTGCCTGCAACTGGATGATTATGCTGGTTAAAAAAAGCAAGTTGTGGTATTTTTCTGTCTATTGCGTGGTTGTTGGTTTGTTAGCGATTGTTTATGGTTTAAGTTTGTAAAATATTATTTACAAATGCTTGTTACCTCTTTTATTTCAGTAGCCATACTGAAATAGCACTATTCTGAAAATTCAGAATCCGCTGGTTAAATACTTTCTTCCTTAAAAAATTCATGTTTTAAGTTTTTTTTCTTAAAAAAACACTACTTTTAAATCAGATTGAATGATTTTTTAAAAAGGAAGATTTTCATGTTTAACAACTAACTAAACTACCACCATGTCTCACAAAGAAGTTAAAGAAGAAATGTTTTGTGTTTCTGAAAGACGAAGTCACATTCCCGAAACATTAATTTTAAATAATGGTTCAGGCTTTGAAGATGTTACCATTTTTAAAATTAGAGATGAGGAGGAGGAAAGAAAAGAAGAAATTTTAAAGGATCTTGTTTATACACAAGTTCAAGCCGCTAAGAGAGCAAAAAAGAAGAGGGGCTAATTTTTATAAGATTTTTCAATTTCTGAAATTACAGAATTGTTATTTCTTTTAGTGCTAGATCTTGCACTAAATTGACTATCAAATTGGTGTAATTTATAAACGCAAATTTCTATATTCTTTAAGGCTTTAAAGAATTAAATTCATTTTCACAGGTAGCTTACCTTTCAATTTAGAAGTACTACTCAACAAAAAAAGAAATCATTGATTCTAAATTGAGCAACTGCTGTTCTCCTGTTTCCATATTCTTTAGTAAAAATTGATCATTTGCAATTTCTTCAGAACCAGCAATTACTACAAAAGGTATGTTTCGTCGATTTGCATAATTCAACTGCTTGTTCATTTTTAAACTCTCTGGGTAAATCTCACAATTCACTCCTTTGCTTCGGAGTAGTTTTAGGGCTTTTAAGCAGTATGCTGCTTCATTTTCTCCAAGGTTTGTAAACAATACTTTTGGCAAAGGAATGCTGATTTCATTAAATAAATCAAGCTCCTCCATTACGTAGTAAACTCTTTCCATTCCAAAAGAAACACCTACACCGCTCATGCCTTTCAATCCAAAAATTCCGGTAAGATTGTCATACCTGCCACCACCACCAATAGAGCCAATACTCACTTCTTCAGGTGCTTTTACCTCAAAAATAGGACCCGTATAATAACTCAGTCCACGGGCGAGTGTAACATCAAATTGCAAATTTGAAGACTCAATACCTGTGTTCTCAACATTATTGATGATAAATTTTAGCTCCTCAATTCCTTTTCTTCCCTCTTCGGATGTTTTTACCAAGTCGTATACCTTTGCTAGCATCTCTTGGTTTGATCCTGTAATGTCTAATAGGGGAACGATTTTGTCAATTGCTGATTGTTTGATGCCTTTTAAAAAAAGCTCATTGGAAACCCCTACTACCCCAATTTTATCAAGCTTGTCTAGCGCAACCGTAAAATCTACCAACTGATCATTTATTTCTAAAGCTTCTGCAATTCCAGCCAAAATCTTTCGGTTATTTACACGAATGGTTGTGCCTTTGATGCCTAAACTATCAAAAGCATGGTCGTATAACTGAACAAGCTCAACTTCTTGCCATAATCCTTTACTTCCAATTACATCTGCATCACATTGATAAAACTCTCTAAATCTACCTTTTTGAGGTCTATCCGCTCGCCACAAAAGCTGCATTTGATACCTTTTAAAAGGAAAAACTAGCTCATTTTGATGCTGTACAACATAGCGGGCAAATGGTATGGTAAGGTCGTACCTCAGTGCTTTGTCAGATAACTGACCTTTGATTTTTTTACTTTCTTTATTTACAAGCAGCTCATGGTCAACACTTTTTAAATAATCACCAGAGTTTAGTATTCGATACATGAGTTGATCTCCCTCTTCGCCATACTTACCTGTAAGGGTGGCAGCATTTTCAAAACTTGGCGTTTCTATGGGCTGAAAACCAAACAATTCGAATGATTTTTTTAGAATCGTAAAAATATGATTTCGCTTTACAATTTCTTGTGGTGAGAAATCGCGAGTGCCTTTGGGTGTACTAGGTTTGAGTTTCATGCAGAATATTTCAGTATAAAGTCACATAGTTAGTAATTTTATATGGTTTGAGTATACTTAAAATCTGCCTATATTTTTTGGACGTATTTTTCTACAATAGTTCATTCAATTCCCAAGGTTTTTTTCATTGCCATCTTCTCATCTTCAGGTTTTCTATCTAGTAGCACTAATAATGTATAGCCACCTGTCATTTTTCCTTCTACAAAATACATCCAATCAGAAATTTTATAGGGGGCTATTTTTACTTTTTCTCCAAAAGCTGCTTCTTCTGTTTTCATGCGTTTATCGCCTATGAAGCCAATGAGGTGTTCAGACTCAATACCTATTTTATCTAGCCAAAGATGCTCATAACTTCCATCTTTTTCAAAAGGATACTTTATCATAAAGTTGCCTACGCCTGCTGCTTTTTCTACAAAGGCCTCTAAAAAATCACTAAAAGTTGACCTAGCTTTTACCATGGCAATGGTCATTTCTAGATCGTCATGCGGTACGCTTACTACATTTTCTTTATCAATACTTTGCGCTCCAGCAATAAATGAAATAATCAATGCGAGTAAGGTGATTTTTTTACTTTTCATAAAGAGATTATTGAATGAATCTAATATACTAAAAAATAGGCGAATAAACAAATTTTTTATTCCAGAAAGCACGATTAATATCCAAATTGGCATAGGTGTTTTGAAAATGAGTTTTTGTAAAAAAGTGTTGTCACTCTCAGTTTTGGGAATCGCCATTGTATCTAGTATCTTTATGCTTCATTTAAAAACAGGTTAGAATTTACTATCAAGAATTTTTTGAGAAATGGAACAAGCAGACGAAAAAAATACGATTACTAGAGAAGAATTTGAGCATATTTCTTCTCATGAAGAGTTGCTCGCGCTTATTGCAGAAAAAAATATTGATTCAAAGAAGATAAGCAAACGCTTGCAATACGAAGAAGAACTTAAAAATCTTCAAATAGAATTGCTCAAACTTCAGCAGTGGATTTCTAAAAACAAGATGCGGGTAGTCGTTATTTTTGAAGGCAGAGATGCTGCAGGCAAAGGTGGTAACATCCGTAGGTTTGTAGAGCATTTAAACCCTAGGTTTATGAGGTCGGTTGCATTGACAAAACCTACAGAGGTAGAATCTGGTCAATGGTACTTTAGAAGGTACATAAAGGAGCTTCCAAACCCAGGCGAAATTGTGTTTTTCGACAGAAGTTGGTACAACCGAGCAGTGGTGGAGCCCGTAATGGGGTTTTGCAACGATGTGCAGTACCAAAAATTCATGTCGCAAGTGCCAGACTTCGAGCACATGCTGTACGAAGATGGTGTAGTGCTGATAAAACTATGGTTTTCTATTTCTAAGGAAGAGCAGCAAAAAAGATTTAACGACCGATTGAAAACCCCGCTGAAAAGATGGAAGTTTAGCCCCGTAGACCAAAAGGGACAAGAGCTGTGGGAGCGCTACACTTTTTACAAAAATCAGATGTTTGGAAAAACTCATACTGGGCATAGCCCTTGGATTACCATTAAGGCAAACAACAAAAAAGCTGCCAGACTCGAAAGCATTCGCTATGTGCTTTCTCAGTTTGAATACGACGGAAAACACACATCAAATACAAATATAGCTCCCAACCCAAATTTTGTGGTGAGGCATTTTAGATCTAAGTAGCCTAAAAACAGGAATTTCAAGTTGCTTTTTTTGAATAAAAAAACCTATATTAAAAAAAAGCTTAGAAAAAACATGAAAAATACTGAACCTGCCAACAATAGAAAATTTAACCTCAAAAAGTGGTTTAAAAGACTTTTAAAAAATAGAAAAAAAAGCACTGTGCTTTCTGAGAAAGTACCAATTTTTAATGAATATGGTCAGCCGAGAGCTATCAATCATCAACATATTAGTGAATATGGTTAGCCGAGAGCTATCAATTGTCAACGTATTAGTGAATATGATCAGCTGAAAGCTATTAATTATCAACTTTGTAAGAGGTTTAAAAATTTTGACAATTTAATATCCATAAGTCCAGATTCTCTTAAAAACCTTGATTTATACAATATAAATCTTGGAAGTTTAAATAAAGATCAAGAGGCTATTGTAAAAATAGCGATAAAAAATCGCCTTCAAAATATAAATCGTCTATCATTAGCAAATTGTAGTTTAACATCACCCTATATATTACCTAATTTAGAGGGTGTTAAAACTCTTTATTTGAGGAATAACCCCCATATTTTTATTGCAGGGGGGAAGGTGCCTGCATCTACAACACTTCAGCATTTAGAACTAAATAATTGTGGTATAAACGAGGGGGTAGATTTACAACTTCAAAGATTTCCTTTGCTGGAAAGACTATATGTGAATGAAAACCCAAAAATTGATCATTCGCAGTTAGAAACATTATTAGAGTCGAAAGAATTCTCTACCCTTTTCATAGAGTATTCTAATATAACTAAATTTCCAGCCAAATCAATTTTTGATTTTTCTCCGAATCCTGGTTCTCCGAGGCCTGATTTTTTCCTTGCTATATCCGATAACCCTGAACTCGACCTGCCAAAAGAAGGTCCTGCGAGATATTTATTAGGAGCCGCTGCAATGTGTGGTGGAACAACAAGTTTTTTTAAAAATACTAATATTGATATAAAAGAGGTTGAAAAGTACTATAAACACGCTTGTAATATTTTTATATAAAGAGATAAAATAACAGAGCGTATTAAAAAAATTGCTCAAGATTTTCAGCTTTATACCTCAGGTGTATCTGATTTAAAAGGGTATTTAGAAGAGAAGTTTTGTCAGCTTTATTTAGAGATTGCAGAAAAAAATTCATCAAAAAAGCCTATCGATATTATTGAAACAGCATTTAAAACCATTCAATTCGAATTAATTGCTAATGGCGTTGGTAATGACCTTGCAGTGATACCTAAAATCACAGAAAAAGATTACAAAGAAATAATGAAAATAAATGATGAACAAATAGCATCTATCCGAAGACGATATTAAACTTTTTAACACCAACAAAGGCTTGAGGGCTTTGCTATCGCAAAAACCGTGTAACCCAAGCAAGGCATTTCGGTTTATTAAATATGAGCAAACGCTTAAAACTGCAGGTAGAGTTGATAAGAATGAAATTGTGGGTGATGGCTCAAAATGAGCGCATTATGACATTTTTAAATATATATTAATAATGCGATAAGAGTTGAATATTCGCCTTGTAAATGCTGCAGCAAGTCTGCTATAAACAGGTAAGTTTTTGATTTTCAGAAAAAAGAAAATCTAGATATGTTTGTCTTTTTAGAATTCTTTTGTTATATTAGATAAACTTAAATTAGTTTAGTATGAAATATTTAAAAACCCTTATTCTGTCACTATTGGTAACTGGATTTTTAGTGAGTTGCGGATCATCTAGATGCAGTCGTGGATTTTCTGATTTACAAGAACCTGCAAGTGAATTGTTGGTGGTAGAAAACAGATTGTAAATAAGTTTTTTTACTGATTTGATTTTTTCTAGCGAAAAAAATAACGCAGAAAAATCAGCACTGATCAAGAGAGTTGTAATCTCGGTTACCACAGATCTAAGTTCTGATCAAAGAGTTCAAAAAGTTTGTAAATCGCTTCATGAAAATGGTTTTGAAGTTTACTTAATTGGTAGATTTCTACCAGACAGCATTCCTTTAGATTTCCCTTTTAAATACCATCGATTCAGGTTATTGTTTAACAAAGGTTTCCTTTTTTATGCAAACTTTAATATTCGTTTATTCTTTAAGCTTTGTTGGTTTAAAAAGAACATATTGCTTTCCAATGATTTGGATACGCTGCTCCCTAACTATTTGATTGGTAAAATTTTTAAGAAAAAAGTTGTGTACGATTCACACGAGCTTTTTTTGGAGTTGCCAGAGCTTATTAATCGCCCCTTGGTTAAAAACTGCTGGAGGTTGATTGAAAAAAATATCATTCCAAAACTTACCCATTGCTATACGGTTTGCGATGCTATTTCAAAACATTACAGAAATTTGTATGGAACTGAATTTGGGGTAATTAAAAACTTACCCAACAAAAGAGAAACCCAAAATGGAGTCTGCGAAAAGTCTGAATTAAAAAAAACTGGCAACTATCTAATTCTTTATCAAGGTTCGCTTAATATTTATAGAGGATTGGAGTTGATGATTGAAGCAATGCAGTTTTTAGACAATGCGATTTTCCAAATTGTGGGCAGTGGTATAATGCGTAATCAATTGTTTCAGAAAATGCAAAAACTGAATCTCCATGACAAAATTAAATTCATACCAAGAGTACCTCCAAACGAACTTCAAAAACTTACGGTACAAGCGGATCTTGGCGTGAGTGTTGAAGAAGACAAAGGATTGAACTATAGATACGCTTTGCCAAATAAGCTTTTTGACTACCTGCAAGCAGGCATTCCTATACTAGTGTCTAATCTTCCTGAAATGAGGAAGATTGTAGATCAGTACAAAGTAGGCGAAGTGATTATTGAACGAAATCCGAAAAAACTTGCAGCACAAATTGCTCAGCTTTTAGAGAAAAAAGACAGCTACAAAGAGGCAATTAAAAAAGCAAAGAATGAACTTGTATGGGAAAATCAAGAAGAAAAACTGCTCGCTTTTTTTCGTTAAAACACTCAATGCATTTAGTTTTTCAGGTTTTTATGATCATTTCTTTCTCTTCGTTCCAATTTATCAACATAACTTTTTTAGGCTTCAAAATTCAGACTTGATAAAGAAAAAAATATTGCTCTTATATCCCTGATAATTTATTTAGTTTGAGTATATTTGCAACAGATTACTCAAAAGGAGAAATGGCAGAGTGGTCGAATGCGGCGGTCTTGAAAACCGTTGAGGGTTAAACCTCCGGGGGTTCGAATCCCTCTTTCTCCGCAAAGCCCTTGTAGAAAATAAACTGCAAGGGCTTTTTTTATACCACTGAATTAATTACCTGTTTTCGATCAGCAACTTTTTCAGGTATAGAAACAATAATAAATTAACTAGTAAATAAGCTTTTTATGGAATTCATAAAAACACCCGTATCGGGTATTTTTATCTGTAAACCAATTGTTTATAAAGACAGTCGAGGGTATTTTTTCGAAACATTTAGAGAAAAGCTTCTCGAGAATTTTTTGGAGAAAAAAGTTAATTTTTGTCAAGATAATGAAGCGTTTTCTGCCAAAGGAGTGTTAAGAGGATTGCATTACCAGCTAGCGCCTCATGCACAAGCAAAATTGGTGAGAGTAGCCAGTGGAAAAATTATGGATGTAGCGGTAGATATGAGAAAAAACAGTACTACTTTCGGAAAGCACTATTCCGTAGAATTATCTGAAGAAAATAAATTGCAATTATACATTCCAGAAGGATTTGCACATGGCTATATTGCGCTAGAAGACAGTGTTGTTATATATAAAACAGACGCCTATTACAATTCAGGCGCAGATGCTGGTATTTTGTATAACGATAAAGATTTGATGATTGACTGGAAGTTGAAAGAGAAAGAATTGATAATTTCGGAAAAAGATAAAAAACAGCCATCTTTTGCGGAAGCAATAAGCATGACTGATTGATTTTTTTTATAGCTTTGTAACATAGTTAATGAAGCTCCGCAAAAAAAAAGATAATTATTTTATAATCACATTGAAAAAACCGTTTAAAAACTTCTTAAGCTTTAAAAAACAGCTTAAGAAGTTGTCCTTTTTATGCACACCTTTTTTGTTGCTAGCAACTACTTTTGTAAGCGCTCAAGTGGTAGACATTGATAAGTATGACAAAAAAACGGACACCTATACTTACAAAGTAGACGTGTCAAAAGGAGAAGAGTGGAGAAAATCTGACAAAGTAACGGAAGGTATTTTCGACCAAGCCTACCTTTCAACCAGACTTACCAAACACAAAAAGAATTTTAAGGTATTTTCTAACCTCAATATATTCACAGGAAAAATTCTTTGTAGCAAACCTAAAAACGGTGAAATAACCTTTATTTTTAGAGATCGATCTGAAATGGTACTAAAACAACATTCAATTGGCAGTTGTGGAGCATCAATAGATGTTGAGTATTCTATGGGTAAAAATTTTAATGAAACAACCTCTAATCTGGTGAGGCTGGCATCAGAAGACATTACTTTTTTCAAAATAGAATTTCAACAATCACAGCATTTCTTCAAAATGAGAAGAAAAAAACACAAGCTTGTGAAAAGACACTTCGGAATGATTTTAGACAATCTTATTGAAGAGCGATACCGATCTTACGAGAAAGGCAAAGATTATTACGCTTATTCGAAGTAACAAAAAAATCCTAGCGAAATTCTATTTTAAACCTTAATTTTTGCTAGCGGATAATAATCACCTACCAACCCAACAGGTAACGATGCTCTTATTTGATGAACAATTTCTAGCGATTTTAGAGATTCGTTAATTTCAAAACCATTTCCATTTAAAATTTCAGCATAGGATAGGGTATGCAAATCTTGAAAGCCATTGCTAAAAGAAATTTCTTCGCCATTGATGGTCAAAGATCGAAAAGCTTTATTCTCAATTTTGTTAGTTTCAGGTAGTAATTTTCGATTGATAGATAAAATCCAACGCACCCTTGCCTTTTCAAATTCTAAAAAGCCAGCACACCTATCGGCAGAATTTACATGCACAACACACTGCTTTAAATCGCCAAACACCCACTGCAACATGTCAAAAAGATGAATACCAATATTAGTGGCAATCCCTCCAGATTTATCAGTATCTCCTTTCCATGAATTGAAATACCAATGACCCCTTGGGGTAAGATAGCTAAGGTCTACTTCAAACACCTCGCTCGAATTTTCAACTTTTTTTTTCAGTGCAATGATGTTAGGGTGAAGACGTAACTGTAAAATAGTATAAGTTTTTTTACCTACTTCCCGAGATAAATCAGCAATTTTTTCAAGATCTTTAGGATTCAAAACCAATGGCTTTTCGCAAATAACAGCCAGCTGATTTTTCAAACCAAATTCAATATGTTCTTTGTGTAAATAATTGGGTGTGCAGATGCTTAAAAAATCTATTTTTTCTTGTTGATGGTTTTTTGAGGATTTGATAAACTCTTCAAAAAGAACAGCATCCTTGTAAAAAAGCGCCCCTGGAAAATAGCTATCAAGAATACCAACACTATCATTTTTGTCATGCGCTAACACCAAATGATTGCCTGTTTCTTTGATTGCGTTCATGTGTCTGGGCGCTACAAAACCTGCAGCGCCAATCAACGCAAAGTTTAAATTTTGTTGCTTGTTCATCCGTCAATTCTCTCTACTGAATTTTCTGTGAGTTTATACTTTTGCTGACTTTCTGGGCAAGTTGCCATTCCTTTTTCAAAAAGAAGTTTATGCCCATATTCACTCATCCACCCTATTTTTATTGCAGGATTGCCAACTACCAATGCATAAGGTGCAATATCCTTGGTTATCACAGCACCTGCGCCTATAAATGCGTATTTTCCAATTTTATTTCCGCAAACAATAGTTGCGTTGGCACAAATAGTAGCTCCTTTTTCTACGTGAGTTTTTTCATAAGAATCTCTTCTTACAATAGCGCTTCTAGGATTTTTGATGTTTGTAAACACCATCGAAGGACCTAAAAAAACATCGTCTTCGCAGGTTACGCCAGTGTATACCGAAACATTGTTTTGAATTTTTACACGGTTGCCTAAAACCACTTTGGGGGAAATCACCACATTTTGTCCGATGTTGCAGATTTCTCCAATCCTGCAGTTGGACATGATATGTGAGAAGTGCCAAATTTTAGTTCCTTTTCCTATCACACAATTTTCATCAATTACAGCACTTTCGTGGCTAAAATAGTTTTTCATAGGTCAAAGTGTTTTGTTGGCTTTGCCATGTAGTATTCCTTTTACATCGTAAATCACGCCATTTACCTCCAAAGAATTGCTGTAATCATTGTTGTAAAAAACATCATGTGCAACTGCTGCAACAATGGCGTGGTATTTTTTTGAAGTAATATCTCTCTCAAGTTCAATACCATGGCTGCTGTCAAGTGATGCTGCATTACAAATTGGATCATACACCGACAATTTACAACCATAAGACTTGAGTTCTTCAATCAAGTCTAATATTTTTGAGTTTCTTGCATCTGTGCAATTCTCTTTAAAAGTGATTCCTAAAATCAAAACTTCGGAGTTTTTAACTTTCAAACCATTGTTTGTCATTAGCTTAATAACTTCACTGGCTATAAATGCGCTCATGCTGTTATTCACCTTACGAGATGCATCTAAAAGCAAAGGTTCATAGCCCTTTTTTTTTACCTCCATCGAAAGAAAAATGGGCGCTATTCCAATACAACTTCCGCCAACCATGCCAGGGTTGTACTTGTTAAAATTCCATTTAGTTTCGGCAGCTTTCAATACTTCATTGGTATCGATGTTTAGGCAACTCATTATTTTTGACAGCTCATTTACAAAAGCAATATTTACATCTCTTTGAGAGTTTTCAACAATTTTTACAGTTTCTGCTACTCTAATGCTAGAAACAGGACAAGTACCTGATTTAATTACTGATTTGTAAAGATCATCTACTGCTTTAGCAGCTTCTATAGAAGATCCAGCAGTTATTTTTACAACATTTTCAAGTGTATGCTCTTTGTCGCCTGTATTTATGCGTTCGGGGGAATAACCTACATAAAAATCATCATTTAATTTCAAACTAGAGACTTTTTCAAGTTTGTTTACACAAACCTCTTCGGTTGCGCCAGGATAAACAGTTGATTCATAAATAACCAAATCCCCTTTTTTAAGATATTTTGCCACAAGTTGGCTGGCATTTATAAGTTGAGTTAGGTTGGGTTGCTGGTTTGGCGTTAGAAGTGTAGGCACCGCAATTATAAAGCAGTTACAATCTTTGAGTTCATCGGACTGGACAGTGCAATACAATCCTTTTTTAGGTGTTTTTGAGTCGCTATGATCCCTGAAAGGGTGTTCTTTTAAAAGAACCTTTTTTAATTCCTGTTCGTCAATTTCATGATTGGTGTCTTTGCCATTTTTAAGCAAGGAAATTCTTACTTCATCGATGTCAAAACCAACAACAGGGTATTTTTTTGCAAATAAACTTGCTATGGGCAAACCCACATAACCCAATCCTACTACTGCAATCTTGTACATTTAAAAAGGCATAACTATCAATTAACACAAATTTAGTTGAATATTGCAAATCAAATTTTAAAATCAGTCTGCATGAAGTACCCGTTTGATTTTTTCAATGCCTTTGATTTTTTTCAACTCATCTAGGAGTTTTTGAAGTTCTCCGTTGTTTTTAACCTCCACGGTTATTTTCCCTTCAAAAAGACCAGTATCGCCTTTGTTGCCAATGCTTAGGTTGTGAATATTTAGTTGAAAATTTTTAGCAACAATTTCTGAAATTTGGCTAATCATGCCCATTTGATCCATCCCAGACATTTTAATAATCGCTTTGAAAGATTGGTTATTGGAATCTATCCATTTGGCATTGATTATTCTGTAGGCGTATTTTGCACGCATACTTATGGCATTTGGGCAATCGTGTAGGTGCACTTTTATACCTTCATTAATGGTGAGAAAGCCAAAAACTTTGTCGCCAGGAATAGGAGTGCAGCACTTGGCAGTCGTATAGTTGAGCTTTTCTTCTTCATCGCCAAAAACTAGGGCATCGAAATTGGTGGTAATCTCTTCCTGATCACTTACGGCTTGGCTTTTATGTCTCTTTATTTTATTTTTAAAGAAATTGACAATTGTCCTTTTGTTAGTCGTTACAAAATGCTTGACTTGCTCGTTGTCTATCGTGCCACTTCCCATCCTATAAAATAGGTCTAAGCTTGTTTTTAACTTAAAATGACTCGCCATTTCGTACACGAATTTCTCGGTCATGTTCACCTTTAACTGCCGTAGTTTGCGTCGTAAAAGTTCTTTACCATCCTCTGCAATTTGCTTTTGATCTTCTTTAAGTGCGTTTTTGATTTTTGTTTTGGCTCGTGCCGTAATCACAAAATCAAGCCAGCCAGGATTTGGTTTTTGGTTAGAAGAGGTAAAAATATCTACCTGGTCACCGCTTTTAAGCTCATGGCTAATAGGCCTGAGTATACCATTTACCTTTGCGCCCCTGCAAGTTAAGCCTACTTGGGTGTGAATAGAAAAGGCAAAATCTAGTGCGGTAGCACCCTTGGGAAGCTCTTTGAGTTCTCCTTTTGGGGTGAATACAAAGATTTCTTTGGCATATAAATTTAGCTTAAAGTCCTCTACAAAATCTACGGCATTCTCATTTGGATTCTCTAGAGATTCTTTGATTTTGTTTAGCCAATCGTCTAGCCCATTGTCTTTTTCGTTTTGATTTTTGTATTTATAATGAGCAGCATAGCCTTTTTCGGCAATTTCATCCATTCTTTCGGAACGGATTTGAACCTCTATCCACTTACCTATTGGTCCCATTACGGTAATATGAAGAGATTCATAGCCTGTAGATTTGGGTTGACTAATCCAATCGCGCATACGAATTGGGTTGGGCGAAAAATGATCGGTTATAACAGAATAGATCTTCCAAGATTCAAATTTTTCGTTTTTTGGTGTTGATTTATAGATAATTCTGACGGCAAATTTATCGTAAACCTGTTCGTAGGTAACGTTTTGAGCCCTCATTTTTTTTCGGATAGAGTAGATGGATTTCGTTCTGGCTTTGAGCTGGTATTGAAAACCTTCTTTGTCTAGGTGTTGTTTAACAATGCTCGAAAATTCCTCTAGGTATTTGTTGTCTCTATTCGCACCCTCGTTGATTTTTTCTTCAATATGCTGGTAAACATCAGGTTCGGTATATTTTAACCCCAGGTTTTCTAGTTCAGTTTTAATGTTGTACAAACCTAGTCGATGCGCCAAAGGTGCATAAATATAGAGCGTTTCGGAAGCGATTTTAAATCTTTTGTCCTCTCGCATAGCACCAAGCGTCTGCATATTGTGAAACCTATCTGCAATTTTAATGAGGATCACCCTTACGTCGTCGTGAAGGGTAAGCAGCATTTTCCTGAAATTTTCTGCTTGCACAGAATCTTTTTGCTCTTTGTTGAGGAAAGAAATTTTGGTGAGTCCATCTACAATCACCGCTACTTGTTCTCCAAAATGCTCTTGGATGTCTTGAATGGTATATTCGGTGTCCTCTACTACATCGTGCAAAAGTGCCGAAACGATAGAGGTGGTGTCTAAACCAATTTCGTAAGCAACAATTTTTGCTACCGAAATAGGGTGGAAAATGTAAGGCTCTCCGCTGCTCCTTCTTTGTTTACTGTGTGCCTTCAAAGCAAGGTCAAACGCCTTGCGAATCTCTATTTTGTCTGAATCTGTAAAGGTTTGATAAGCACCTTTCAGCAAGTCTTTGTACCTGCGTGAAATCTCTTTGTCTTCTTGCTCGGGAGTAAGGTTGTACTGTTGCATATCAAATACTTGGTAGATATGCTAATATAGGGGCTTTGAAGGTGAAATTCAAAAAATCAGAAAACAACTCGCAAAATTATTTTTGGTTATGCATTTTTTTGCAATGAATTATGCTAAATCGTTTTAGCTGGTTTTGCGGGTATTTGAACCGAAAAGGCTTGAGTGCTAAAGGCTTTTTTATGAAAGATTTGGATGTTAGAAATTATAATTGTATATTAATTAAGAGTTTTACTAAAAAAAATATGAAAACCTATTTTTTTTAGTAAAACTAAATCTCTGTAAAAATTATGAACGAATTATTAAAAAGATTTCTCAGCCGCAAACCTAATAGGAAAGGAACTAGTTAAAATTCACCCTATCGAAGCCCTGAAGGAGAAAAAAAGAGAACTGGGTTGTTTAGAAAAGCACTTTCAAAGATGCGTCTTAGAGAAGCAGTAAAAGATCATAAACAAGCTTTGAATGATTTGGAGACATCAAAGGAACAAACGGATAAAAAAGTAACGCAAGATTTAATAGCCGAAAAATGGAGGGGTATTTTCGGACAATTGAAAACTATAGGAGCAAAAAAACTATCATTAACAGCAAAAAAAAATTGTAAAGACGCTAAAGAACAAGGATACAAAGTCTTCATTACAGATGAATATTTTTCCAATCCTGAAGACTTCTTAAAGAAAGAGTGTGCTAAGATTTCTGAAAATAACGAAATGGACCCTAGACACTACTCTCAACTTGATGCTTCTAGAGTATTGGGATTTAGTGTTCCGCAAATATTACCTATGAGTAAGCAGAATAGTGCTAGAGATATGCGAAATGAGATAAATAAAGAAGTCAAAGAGCAATTTAATAAGCAACGATTTTTGCCACCAAAAATAGGGTGAAAGATATAAGGCTACCCACTGCTCCTTTGCTGCAAACTATGAGCCTTTAACACAAGGTCAAATGCCTTGCGAATCTCTACTTTGTCTGAATCTGTAAAGGTTTGGTAGGTACCTTTCAGCAAGTCTTTGTACCTGCGTGAAATTTCTTTGTCTTCTTGCTCGGGGGTAAGGTTGTACTGTTGCATATCAAAACCATGGGGTGTATGCTAATGTAAGGGGTTGAGAGGAGAATTCAAATAATCTTGATTTTTACAAAAGTTAAAAGTGTTGATTTCTAGGAAACCGGAAGCGTTTTTCTTTTTTAGGAGGTTGATTTTCTTCTTTAGTTTTAAATGAAAAGCTACAAACAGTAAAGCCTAGAAGATCACATGATCCATAATCATTATCTCCCACTGAAGTGATTGAAACATTACAAAAAGATTCTTCAAATCTCTTATCACAAAATTGTTGATTATTGTCTACAAGTTCTTCTTCAGAGGGTGAAGGGGTTTCTGGCATAGTTCTTATAGAAAAATCATCAGCTCCTATATTATCTGATTTTTTTCTTATTTTGAAAATGTTTTTGCCAATTTTTTTGAATTTTTTGTTTTTTTCTAAAAATTTACTAAAAAGTGATTTTTTCTTTTTAGAAGAACAGTGATTTTCAATAGGGCACTCTATCCCTCTTTTAGAATTTTTTGAAAACTCCTTATTTGAAGATCCGCTGTGTTTTAGTGAATATTCATAAAGGGTTTGCTCTTGGCCTTCCTCATGTTCTATTTCTATTGTTTCTATTGTTTTTTCTGATTTATTTAGATTTTTTTCTAAAACACGTTCATTATCTTCAATACGGTTTTCAATTGCCCCAACTATAGAACTGTAATCGCTATGGTTGGAAGAAACTGAATCTGCTGATGATTTAGTAATATTTAAAGTAGAAACAATTATCTCATCTTCTTTTTCAAATATTTCAGAAAACTCCTCATCAGATGGGTAATTACTAGTATTAGACGATACATCTGATGATTTTTTCTCTGTAAGTAAATAACGATTTGAATCCAAAGTTGATATTGTGGAGTCATCCTTTTCGGAACTTGAACCGTCAACTGAACTGGTAGTGTTGAATGATAAAACTGATTCATCATCAGTATTTTGACCAGGAAAGACTCCAAGACAATTTTCTACTTGTTGTGCTGCATTATTTACTATTCTGCCAAGACTCTCCAAAAATGAAGTATGTTTTGACCTATTTACTTGTGTTTCCGAAGAATTGTTACTAGAGTTTACCTGTGCCATAATTTTTTGTTTTAAAATTTATAAGAGAGGAGGTTAGCATTTGAAAGTGTTATTGCTAAAATTATACCCAAGTCGATTACCTTTTCCCTCCTTTTTGCCTTGTTTTTCAGTGTTTTCTACTCCTGAAATTTTATTAATGGGGGTGTTCTTATTGATCAATATCAAATTGTATTATTATGTCTATAGGTGAATTAGTTTTTTGGGGATTGCTAGATTTTTTAAATATCTCATAGTCAATACCGCAAGTGTTCAAAATTTGAATGATTCGATTTAGTAATGGGTCAATAATAGTTTCTTTGAATTTTTTTGAATGTGAAGAACTATTTTCTGTTGAATTCTCTAAGTTCGTAATATTTTCATAGTTAATCATAGTTTTCTATTTAAAACGAAAAATTATCAAGTTTGTTAAGAGTTTGAGTCATATTTTAAAAGAAAATTTTTGGATTTTGTTTGATACTTTTATTGTTTTTTCGTCTGAAAAATCAGGGTTTGTACATTGAGAAAATAACTCTGATAATCTTCTAAGGGCTTCTATACATGGTCTTGAAAAATCTTTTATAGGAGTGTCATTGTCAATTCCAGGACTTTTCTTTTTTACGGGTTTTTTAGTAGTTGATGTTGCATTAGGATTGCCTTTATCAGGATTGGATCCATATTCACTGTCAAATTCACCATATTCACTCCTCTTACTAGAGGAAGAACTTGATTCAGAGAAACTCCTGTTGCTCTTCATTTTCCCACTATTTCGATTTTCATCACTTAGACTGATTGCGACTGAAGTATCATCTCCAGCCACACTGTATTTATCCTCGCTATCACTAGAGTAAGATAAGTCAAAAGAATTACTTTGAGAATCATTTTCTCCCACTATACTTTTTTCTTGGTAATTATTTTCTTGTTCCATAGTTTTTACTGTTTGTCTACAAAAATAAGTTTTTTTTTTCGTTTCTCTGCCCTCTCACCAAATCCAGCAATCCATACACAAACCAAAATCTTAACGCATGCTAAGAAACCCCACTCACCTTCTTCTTTGGTGCAACTTTTAAAAAGGAGGGGTCTTGCTCAATTTCCAACCCTATTCTACCAATGATTTCATCGATGGTTTCGTTTTCGTAGTCAATGCTCATTGGTTTTTTAATGACCATGGATTGCTGCACATTTCTTTTTTTAATAAGTAGTCCTTTTTTATCAAAAGACCTTCTAAATCCATCAATTACTATAGGAACTACTGTTGGTTTGCAAGTTTTAATAAGGTGTGCAGTACCTCTTCTCAATGGTTTAAACGGCGTGGTAGTACCCTGCGGAAAAGTAATTACCCAGCCATCATTCAGCGCTTTTTCAATATCTCTAATGTCGCTCATTTTTACCTGTCTTTTTGTGTCTTTGCCAGCACTTCGCCAAGTTCTATCGATAGACACGGAACCTATGTAGGTGAAAATTTTGGGTAAAATACCTGCCCTCATCGTTTCTTTAGCCGCCACAAAATAAATATTCAGCTTAGGATTCCAGATATAGCCAAGATTTTTGAGACTGTTGTTTCTGCCTTTTAGCGAAGCATTGAAAACGTGTAGCATGGCAGCAACATCTGCAAAATACGTTTGATGGTTGGCAACAAATAGCACATTTTTGTCTGGCAACGAACGAATGATTTCAGAGCCCTTGATGTTTAGCTTGTTAAATCGCTGGTATCTACCATGAGATACCAATCCGAAAAAGCGTATCAGCCATTTTTTTACCAATAGGTAATGCCCAAACGGATTTTTCTTTAACGGGTGCATAACTCGTAGTTTCATTTTTTTATTCATCTTTTTTATGGGTAAGCTGTGCCTTTTTGATCTTTAAAATCACCAAGCTGCTATTTTTTTTATCAATGCAAAAATACAACATTTAAAAAAGTTGGATCTGAAATATAAATTTTTAACGATCATCTTTCTTCTTTGTCGTTGTTAAAATTTCACCCTAACAAATAAAAAGCATTCTTAAATCCCTCTGAAATCGAGTTGGTTTGAGGTTTTCTTAAATCTTTATTGAAAATCATCTTCTTCAAAACCAATCAAATATATTTTTTCTTCTGCTCTGGTAAGTGCGGTATAAAGCCATCTGAGGTAGTCTGAATTTTGACCTTTGGGAAGGTATGGTTTTTCTATAAACACACACTTCCACTGACCTCCTTGAGATTTGTGACAGGTAATGGCGTAAGAAAATTTTACTTGCAATGCATTAAAGTACATATTCTTTTTTACCTCCAGCATTTGCTGGTATTTGGACTTGCTCGAAAAATCCTTTGAAATTTCTTGGTATAATTTATTGGAATCTTCGTAAGAAACGGAAGGCTCTACAGAATTGATAATATCAAGCAGCAACACCGCCTCAAAAGGTTGTTGTTTTTCGTAATCAATCATTCGGAGTTTTACTTCTGCAAACCTGCATTCATAAAGGTCTTTAAAAGCATGAATTTCAAGCACCTCGCAAACATCGCCATTGGCTACAAAACCTGCCTCGCTAGTCTCGGGGAGCCAATAGTAATTGTTTTTAACCACCATTACCAAATCGCCCACTGCCAGCTCATTTTCTTCTCCTCTAATGATTTTTCGAATCTGCTGATTGTATTGATATGCTCTTTTGTTAGATCTTAGAATAATCGCGGTTTCTTCTACCCCATACTCGTTATAGGCATCTTGAATTGCATCTTGAATTTCGGAGCTTTCCTCTAGCCTTATCAACTCTTTGGGGGCAATGGAAAACCTGAATTTTTGCTCAAAAGTATCGGTAAGTATCATTCGCAATTCAGTAGCGTTTCCCAATATTCCTGAGCTAGCTTTTTGCCTAACCACATCCTCTAGCATTACCTGAACCACATTTTTATGATAGTTTTTTTTAAGATAAGACGCATCGAGTGCAGGGCTGATACTTGATTTTACAGGAGGAAGCTGTGCGGTGTCGCCAATAAACACCAGTTTGCATTGTTTTCCGCCGTACACATAGTCTATCAAGTCATTGAGCAACGATTCACTTTTCTTACTTTCTACGCTAGAAATCATAGACGCTTCATCTACAAAAAAAATGGTGTCGGTGTGTTTGTTAATTTGAAGTTTAAACTTTGCAGATCCATCTTTTTCTCTATTTGAGAAATATATTTTTTTATGAATGGTGAATGCGTTTTGTGAGGTATATTTCGAAATTACTTTTGCCGCCCTTCCTGTGGGTGCTAGCAATACAGACTTGAGTTTGGCTTGCCAAAGGCAACTTACAAAAGCACTGAGTGCAGATGTTTTGCCAGTACCCGCAAATCCTTTTAAAACAAAAATACCATCAGCGTCTTCATTCAAAATAAAATTGGTGAGTTCGTGAAACAACACTTTCTGAGAATCAGTAGGTTCAAAATTAAATTTGTCAAGCAGTTTTGACTCAAATTCTGAAGTTTTCATTTTCATGGCTGGTAAAATTAATTGTTATTGATTTTCAGAAAATTAACTACTGAATAAATACTTTTTTGATTTAGTGATTAATAATACCACTTTTTATACTTTAATCCAGCAGTAAAAATTAAGTTGATCGATAATTTTTTAGAAATTTTATGGAATAAAAATAACACAACATCAGCAAAATGCTTTTTAATAGTATATTCAAATATGAATTCATTCTAAATTCCCAAAAAGAAAAAATACTGTAGATGCTGATGATTGTAAGTAGCGCTTTAAAAGTTTGCATTCCAAACAAACTCATCTTAAATTTATTATAAATAAATAAAATTTTCAAAATATTGAACGAAACCATGACCACTAAGGTTGAAAGCGCCGCTCCATGTATTCCTATTTTAGGAATCAGCCAATGATTAAGTAAAATCACAGCCAATGCCATGGTCAACGAAAAATAAAAATAAATGCGGTAATATTTTGAATTTTGTATGATGTCATTGCCTGTTCCTAATAGTAATTCCGACAATTTCGCAATGGAAATCATCAAAACAATAGGTATTCCAATACGGTAACCAGGCTTGTTAATAATTTCATACAAATCATGGATGTTCAAATTAATCAAAAGTAAAATCAACCCTCCAACTACCACCAAATTTACAGACGACTTTTGGTATAATTTTGTAATTTCCTGAAAATCACCTTTACTAAGCTGCTTTGCAGTAACGGCAGTAGAAATTTGCTGCATGGCTTTTCCTGGAATTGAAACCACACTTGCTATAAAAACACCCACGGTGTAATACGCTACCTCTTCAATATCTAAATGTCTTGGAATCATAAATTTATCAATCTCTAGCAAAATGCTGCCCGAAGTTCCAGAGGCAATGATAAACAATGAAAACAGGAGTACTTCCTGCATGTTGTTAGGAACTTTAAACTCCAAAGATGGTCGGTATAAATTTAAGGCATACCAAAGCATTACCAATGTTCTCAACCCATAAACCACCACAATTGCATAAATGAATTGTTGACTATTTAAGAGTTCAAAATACACTGCAAACAGCAGTACAAATACACAAACTCGGGCAAAGAGTTCTTTGATGAAATTTCCGAAAACTGACTTGAGTTGTACTTTCGTCCAGGCATAAAATATTTCGAAGTAGCCTGCAAAAATCGCCAATAACAGCAATAGCCAAACATGATCTTTGATTAATACATGATCTTTTGAAATCCAACTTACAACGCCTTCGTAAAAAGAAAGAAAAAAGGCAGTAAGCGGAAAAATAATACACAAAGGAATAAGCAGTGAAAACAGTAAAAAAGCACTTCTCTCTTTTTCTGTTTTATAACCAGAATAAAACCTCAGCACTGCATAATGTATTCCAAACGTGATTAATGGCATGAGAAGATAAGCGGTAGACAACAAAAAAACCACCAATCCGTAATAATCATCTTGCAAAAAATGAGTGTACAAGAAAAGGGTATTGATGCCACCTATGGCATATCCGAACAGAATTACCAAAGAATTTTTAACTGATTGACGAAGCACCAACCCCACTAGCTAGGCTGTTTAAATATTGGTTGATGAAAGGTCATGCACCAATGTTGCCATTTTTTTGGTGAGCATTTTTCTATGAAACTGCGCTGTATTGGTGTCTTTTACGCTCAAAAAACCTAGCTTATAAGCATCGTAATAGTTTACCAATGTTTGTTTAAGCATATCTTTATCACCATACTCAATGGTTTTACCTGTATGAGTTTCCTCAATAATCTTAGCCACATCTCCTTGGGTTGGTGCAATGGCTATAATTGGATTGTTAGCATGTAAGTATTCAAATAATTTCCCTGGCACAATCATTTCTGCATGTTCAATATCATTTACAATAAGCAATAGCACTTGGGTTTTCTTTTGATAAACCGCTACTTCTTGATGAGGCACGTAATCAATAATTTCTACATTTTTTTCTATTCCAAACCTAGCAATCTCTTGTTTAACAGTCTCATCTACTTTTCCAATCAATCGTAGTTTAAAACTCTCTGCAAAACCTTCTACATTGTTCAGTAAATTAACAATTACCTCCCATAGCATTGCTGGGTTTCGGCTGCTATTCATCAAGCCAATATGTGTGACTGAAAAAAAATTATCTTTTTGTATAGGTCCTGAAATCGATTCATCATCAAATCCATTGGTAATGACATGGGTGTTTTTATTGAACTGTAAAAAATCGTTTTTCAGCGCACTGCTTGTAACCGTAACAGCATCTGCGGATTGCACAACTTTTTTTTCTAGCTCCCTATGTTTTTCCCATGTTTTTTTACTCATTGGGAGCTGCTGGAAATAATCAATTTTAGTCCACGGATCTCTAAAATCTGCAATCCATTTGCAATTGCACTGGAGCTTCAACTGCAAGCCAATCAAGTGTAGACTTTGAGGTGGGCCTGTGGTTATAATGGTATCAATTTGATGATCTTTCAGATATTTTTTTAGAAAATGAACAGAAGGTTGAATCCAAAATTTTCGAGCATCTGGAATAAAGAAATTTGCCCTAATGTACCTTAAAATTTTACCGAGCAAAGATGGATTTGGTTTTAAAAAACCCAAGTTTTGATTTTTTTTGACACCCAGAAAATTAAGAAAATTTACAGGTTCAAGAATAGGCGTTCGAATCACTTCAATGCCAGCTGGAATATCTTTGCTCAGCGATTCATCTACAATAGAATAGTTTGTTTTTGCAGTATAAATGACGGGTTCAATGCCAAAATCACGAAAATATTTTGCGAATTTCAGCCAGCGCTGAACACCAGAACCACCAGATGGCGGCCAATAGTAGGTAACGATCAGCACTTTTTTCATTCAGAAAATGATCTCTCTTTCAATGCACTCGCAATAGCTTCATTGGTGATTTTTTGCAGCTTTAGGGTAGCTTCTCTAGCAGCTTTGTCAAAATCATCACCTGAACTTGCATAAATAATTGACCGTGAAGAATTAATGATTACTCCTCTGCCATGCTGGTCAATACCATTTTCAATTACTGCTTTTGGATTTCCGCCTTGCGCTCCTACTCCTGGGACTAAAAAAGGAAGATCGGGCGCTATTTTTCTAATAGCAGCCATGTCTTTAGGATTGGTAGCACCCACAACTAAAAAAACATTGTCATTGTCATTCCATTCATTTTGAGCTTTGTAAGCAACTGACAGATATAAAGGAATGCCTTCTGAAGATTTGATGCCCTGCAAATCATCGGCATCGAAATTAGAGGTTTTGCATAATACGATGGTTCCTTTTTCTTTTCTATCGGTAAAAGGCTTGAGCGTGCTTCCGCCCATATAAGGGTTTACTGTTACAAAATCTGCTCGATACCTATCAAAAGCTTCTTGGGCATAAAAAGCAGCTACATCACCAATATCACATCTTTTGGCATCCAATATTACAGGAATGTGTGGGTAGGTTTTTTTAAGGTAATCGCAAGTCATTTCAAGCTGTTTTTCCATGCGTTGCCCTACATAAAAAGCATTTTGTAATTTATAAGCACAAACCAAATCATGCGTAGCATCAATGATGGATTTATTAAACTCAAAAACAGGTGTATTGCTGTTTTTTACACAAGCCGGTAATCGAGAAATTACAGGGTCTAAGCCTACACAAACTACGGAGTTTGCTTTTTTAATTTGATCATTGATCAATTTTTTGATGGGAATTGCTATACTCATTTTTTAACTTTTATTCTTTTTTTTCGTTGAACACCAAACCATACCAGTGGAATTAAAATAAATAACACGTACGAAAATACGGTAATATTACTTCCGATATTAATGATTTTTGGTTCAAATTTAAACTCAATTTTGTTTTTGCCAGCAGGTATTTCCATACCTCTGAGTAGATAGTTGACTCTATAATGAGGTTGAAATACTCCATTTACGTAAGCATTCCAACCATGTTTGTAATAGATTTCAGAGAAAACAACAAATTGATTTTCAGTAGTTTTAATTTTATAGGTAAGGTGATTTGCTTTGTAAGCTACTAGCTGAATCGTTGCGGTGGTATCTAATGGATAAATTTCTTTTAAAGAACTTATTTTTTTAGATGGATTGCGAACCATTACCGCTTCTTTTTTTGTGTTGATTTCATGTAAAGCCAGTATTTCTTCATTTTCATTGTCAAGAAAACGGATTTTATTTACAAACCAAGCATTTCCATTGGCATCAAAATTAGTGTCTAATTTTTTCTCGCCTTTTTCATCTAATGAAATTAGGTACTTGGTATTTAGCATATTAAACGACTCAGGATTGCCTTTTGACAAATGAAAATCATGTAGCTCCTGAAATCTTCTAGGTTTTGCAGCATGGTATCCTCCCAAAGACTTGTGAAAATAGGAAGTGCTGGCATCTGCTACTAAATTCTTGGTTAAATCTGCAACACGGTAATAACTTTTATCAGTTTGAATTTTTTGATCGATTTCAGAAGCACTGAACGGTTTTTCCATGACGGCTGCAGCAACAAAATTTTCGTCATTTACATACACCCTCGCAATACCTACAAGATCAAAAATGATTACCAACCCAATGACAATGGTAAGAATCGTTTTATTAATTTTCTCTTTGAGGTAAAGAAAAATCAGTCCTGCAATCAGCAATACAATAATGAGTGATCGTAAACTATCATTAAAAAACAACTTTTTTCGGTCGTAAGAAACGGCATCTGCATAGCCTCTAAGCTGTTCGTTGATTTCTAAGTCTAGAGGCGTTTCGAAGGAAAACAGACCAGTGCCACCCAATACAAAAATCAACGCCAAACCACCAACTGTTAAAGAAGCATTTTTAAGCGCTTTTATTTTTTCTAACCATGAAATATTGGTGTTTGTAAGCTGATGAAGTCCAATTAAACCAAGTAGCGGAATGCAAATCTCTGCAATTACTTGTATGGAAGAAACCGACCTAAATTTATTGTACAAAGGCACATAGTCAATAAAAAAATTCGTGAGCCATGACAAATGATGTCCCCAACTCAACAATATTGAAAAAATAGTACTGGCAAGTAACCAATATTTAAGGTTATTTTTTTTGAGTAAAAACAACGCAAATACAAACAAAAAGATAAATCCAGCACCAATGTAAGCAGGAGCAGCCACAATGGGTTGCTCTCCCCAGTACATAGAAGTTAACTGCATTAAGTAGTTTGCTTCATCAGGATTCAAACCCTTATCTATAGCATCTTGAAGAAATTTTTGCACCTCACTGTTCTCAATAGTCTCATAACGAGTTCCTCCCATAAATCTAGGAATAAACAAGTTAAAAGTCTCTAGTTTTGAATAGCTGTATTCTGTAATGTATGATTTTTCTAAACCCTCGGTAACTTTTTTTGGCGATCCGTTGGGGTGGATGGTAAGTGTTCCTTCTCCTCGGGTGCTTTGGCTTGAGTATTGGCTCGTTGCCAATAAGCTGGTAGCATTTATTCCTACGGAAAGAACAGCAGCTACTAAAAGAATTCCAGTGCTTTTAAAAAAATGAGGAAGTTCTTTTTTCTTAAATGCATCAACCAAGGTTACGATGCCAAAGATGATTACAAAAAATAGCAGGTAATAAGTCATTTGAATATGACCTGTCATGATTTCGAGCGAAAGAAAAAGACTCGTAACGATAAATCCGAGCAAATATTTTTTCTGAAAAACCAATAAAATTCCTGAAAGCACCAATGGCATATAGGCAATGGCATGTGCCTTAGCATTGTGCCCTACGCCAAGTATAATGACTAAATAGGTGGAAAGTCCAAAACCTATTGAACCCAATATAGCTAGTTTCCATTCTATTTTTAACACCATGAGCAGTACAAAAAATCCTATGAAGTAGAGAAATAGATAATCTGCAGGTCGTGGTAAAAAACGAAAAGCTTTGTCAATGATTGAGATATAATTCTGCGGATATTGCGCCCCCATTACATAGGTTGGCATTCCTCCGAAAGTAGCATTGGTCCAGTAGGTTTCTTCTTGAAATTCTTTTCTATGATCCTTTAGCTCTTTTGAAGAACCGATGTATTGAACAATATCGCTCTGAAATATTTTTTCACCTTTTAAAATTGGCTTAAAATAAATAACTGAAAACAACGTAAAAGTTGCGACTGCAATAAAATAGGGTACTATTTTTTTAAGTGAAAAAGGCACAGGCTATTCTTTTATTTCTTCAAAATCAATGTATTCGCCTACATTTTTATTCATATTTTTATCGGTAGGTGGTTTGGCATCGATGGTGGTTTCCCCAACTTTTGTATTCTGTGAATGTTGATGACTTTGTTGTTTTGCCACATTGTTTGCCATGTAGCGAAGTAGCTTCGAAAAAAGTAATGGAGCAAACACTTTTATGATAAACTTTGCAGCGTAATAAACGAGCGCAATGACTATTAATGTTTTGATGATTCCCATGTTGTAAATCGTTCTTGTTATTCAATCTCGAATTTAAAAAAAAATCAATTAAAGTAAAAACTACTTTCCATTGAATAAATTCATTGTTTTTTCGATGCCTGTGGTTCCAAATGTAACCATCAACTCCGTTACTTTTTCAATGCTACTAGCAAGTGTTTCTCTCTCTTGCTCAGACCATTTACCCAATACATAATCGGACTGTTTGCCTTTGGTAAAATTTGAATCTACCCCAAACCTACACCTGGCATATTCTTTGGTTTGCAACGTTTCCTGAATATCTTTAAGGCCGTTGTGTCCGCCATCGCTTCCTTTTGCTTTTAGCCTAATGCTTCCAAATGGTAAGTTAAGATCATCTGTAATGACTAATAAATGCTGAATTGAAATATTTTCTTTAGTCATCCAATAATTAACTGCTTTGCCACTTAAATTCATAAAAGTACTGGGTTTCAAAAGAATAAAAATACAACCTTTGAATTTAAATTTGGCGATTTCCCCCAATTTTTGAACTTCAAAGTTCAAGCTTTTTTTAGCTGCAAATACGTCTAGCACTTCAAAACCAATGTTATGCCTTGTATTCTTGTACTCAATTCCGATATTTCCAAGACCTGCAATTAAAAATTTCTTCATGAAACCAGTATTTTAAAACCTGTCAATATCTTTTTTCCTGGCTTTTTGAACAGAAAAAAAAGCTATGATTGTTTATCATCATCATTATCCTCAGAATCGTCCTCTTTATTTTTTTCTTTGAGCAAGCCAATTCTTTTAGCTCTAGCCTCCCAGCTTTTCCGAGCAAGTAATTGTAAATCTGCTACATTGTCGCTTTCATCCATGATTTCTAAGCCAAGCAATGTTTCTATTACATCTTCCATGGTTACGAGTCCGCTAGGAGTGCCATATTCGTCTACTACCAAGGCAATTTGAGCTCTTTTTGCCACAAACTTTTCAAAAAGCTCGGGTATGGGCAATGACCTATTGGTAACGAGCAATTCTCTTTTTAGCGTGCTGAGCTTTTCAGCTCCTTTACCATCAATAATGGCTTCCATGATTTCATCTTTTAAAATGAAACCTACAATAGAGTCATTTTTTTGATCGTAAATAGGTATACGCGAGAACCTCAACTTTGGATTTTCTTGAAAAAATGCTTGAATGGTACTATTGGAGTCGGCTGTAACCATTACGGTTCTTGGTGTCATTACATCCTTTACTTCTACGCTTTTAAACGTTAACAAGTTTTTGATGATGGCGCTTTCACTCGCTTCAAAAACACCTTTTTCTTGTGCAATATTGGTCATGGCATGAAAATCTTCTCGGCTAAGAATAGATCCTTGTTCATGTTTCGAACCTACCAATTTGGTGGTGAGCTGCATAAACCAAAGAACGCCCGTATATTTCAATATAAAAATAAGCGGCAACAAAGCTTTGGTGGTAAAGTTTGCTAGCTGTTTCCAGTAAGTAGCTCCAATGGTTTTGGGTATGATTTCCGAAACGATCAATATCAATAAAGTCATTACCGTAGACACGGCTCCAACCATTGCGTCTTCGGAGAAATTAAATCCCCACAAAGTACCTTCCGAAGTTCCGTACGCTGCTATGTATGATTTTTTTGCCTGAACGCCCACCATAATTGCGCCAACGGTATGTGCAACGGTGTTGAGCGTAAGAATTGCAATCAAAGGTTTGTCAATGTCTTTTTTAAAGTTGTCGAGCGATTTAGCATAGCTTTTCCCTTCTTGCAACTTTATGTTTACAAAGGTTGGGCTGATGCTTAGTAATACTGCCTCCAGCACAGAACACAAAAAAGAACAGAGTATAGAAATAGAAGCATAAAATGCTAGTAGCCACATATGTTTTTAATTATTTGTTAAAAATAGTTCATTTTGTGGATATTGCTGGTTTTCCGAGTTGATTGATGATAAGTATTTCTTATGTAGTTCAAAATGAGCGATATTCAAAATCAAAAGTTTATCCATAAAAAAAAGCACCTAAAAGGTGCTTTTTGTTTAGAATTTTGTAAGATTTGCAACTAAACAATAAATCGTAAAGCAACTAATTAAATTTGCAGCTAAATTTTTTGTTGTTAGTCTATTGACTTAAGTTGTGAAATTTACAGTGTTAACATAAATTTTTAAATGATTTAAAAATTTATGTGATAGAATTATCTATTTAAAGATAAAACTAGTCAGCAATTTTCACATCTATTGCGTTTAATCCTTTTTTTCCTTCTTCAACTTTAAAGGTTACTTTGTCACCTTCTCTTATTTCGTCAAATAAACCGTTTACATGAACGAATACATCTTTACTTCCGTCATCAGGTGTTATGAACCCAAATCCTTTGGCATTGTTGAAAAATTTTACTACTCCGCTAATCATTATTAATTAAATTTAAATATTTAAGGCAAATATAATGTTTTTTTTGTTTCAAAATTGATTTCTTCCATGTTTGTGTGAATGATTTTTATAAAAAGTTTCATTCGTGGCTTGAATCAATGTTTTTTGAAAAAATATTGATTCAATTTCTCCTTTGTTTTACAGGTGAATTGATACTATTTACCTTGAGTATAACTACAAATCATTTGAGAATGAATCGTTGTCTATCAAAGGAATATTTGCGGTTTTATCTTTTGGCGAAAATCTGTTTGACACAGGAATGTAAATCGCGGTGATCCATTTAGAGGGATCTCCAGTTTCATTTGGTCCAACTAAATAAACTTCGAATGGTTTGCTGTTTAAATCTTGTTGGTAATTCGTGTTTGCTAACTCTTCAAAAGTAGCATCCCAAGCTTTGTGAATAAACTTATAGTCACCTCTAAAAACAGTTTTAAGCACCTTTCCTGCTTTTAAGTGTTTTAGCGCCATGGCTCCAGATGTTTCAACGTGTTCACTCACTGGAATACAAATTTCAAAATCAGTTTTTTGAGTCACTTTATCTGTTGAATTGATAATTTTGAAAGGCTTTCCAGCGCTAAATATTTCTTTATTTACCATGAATTCAGAGATCAGCTGTTGCTTTTCTTTCACTTTGTTTGCTGCCTTTTCAAAACTGCACGATACACTTTTATAAAGGTAAAATCCACCTCCATGAGCTATCATGCCTTTAAATTTAAAAGAATGCTTAACTAGTTTTTCTTGTAAATGCGTGTCTAAAAGCGTCAATCCATTTTCGTAAAGCCATGCATGCTTTATTTCCATATTATTGGTGATAAATTCAAGTGCCTTCTCGGTAAAGCTTTTTGTTCCTTGTATCTCAAAAACAACCGTTACACCTGTCTCTTTAGGTTCAATACTCCAGTTAATTTCCGTAGGCGAACCATTTTCATGAATTATTTGGGATATTGATGTGTTTTGAACTGAAGCAATGGTTTCAATAGTTCCGTTCCCTTCTTCTCCCATCCAAGAAAATGAACCACCCACACCTTTTGTTTTTTCAGCAAAAAAAGGACGAATTGCGCCACTGGACTTGAATAGAGGAGCCCAATCTTGCCAGTTTTTAAAGTCATTTATTTCAGAAAAAACAGCTTCTGCGGGCGCTTTAATGGTTCGAGAGTCGCTAACCTGGTAGGTTCCGTCTCTTACAGCTATAAAAATGGAGAAGCCGATAGCGGCTACGAATACAATGAAGAAAAGAATTTTAAATATTTTCATAACGAAAAGTTTAATGCAAGGCTAATATATCAAAAAGCTACATGGTTTGAGCTTCACTAGAAATCATTTTAGTTATTCTTCAAATTTCTTTAAAAATAATTTTCCCTGATTTGAGTCAAATTTAAGATAGGTAAACTGTGTAATCCAGTCTCCAGAGTTGAAGTATTTGGCGTGGTCGTTTATCTGAATTTCTAGAGGCAAGTGCCTATGCCCAAACACAAAGTAATCGTATTGTTTTTTTGAAGCCATTTTTTTGCAAAAATGGTAGAGTATTTCATTTTCTTTTCCATTATACAACACGTCTTCTTTTCCGGAAATCAACTTGTTTTTTACAGATAGGTAGGAGGCAAGTCTCATGCCAATATCAGGATGCAGCCATTTGTAGAGCCATTTTGAAATTGGGTTTATAAATATTTTTTTCATGAATTTGTAGCCATAATCGCCTGGACCAATTCCATCACCATGACCTATATAGAATAGCTTTTTTCCGAAAATAAACTCTTGCGGTTTGTGGTATACCGGAATTCCTAGCTCATCTTCAAAATAGCTTTTCATCCAAAGATCGTGGTTGCCAACAAAAAAGTGAATCTGCATTCCGCTATCTTTCAGTTCTGCTAATTTGCCCAGCACCCTTACGTATCCTTTTGGAACCACAGTGCCGTACTCAAACCAGAAGTTGAAAAGATCTCCTAGCAAAAAGAGCGTGTTGCAGTCATCTTTGATTTGATCTAACCATCGTATAAATTTTTTTTCTCGCAACCTGCTTTCGTTCGCATTGGGTAAGCCAAAATGTTGATCGGAGGCGAAGTAAATATTCTCTTGCGTGTTCAATAGACTAAATTTATTGAGTTTTATTAAAATTATGATTGCATTAATTCTTCAATTTCTGCTGCTTCTATAGGAATTGCGGACATCAAGTTCTTTGGTGCTCCAGCAGGCTGAATCACCACATCATCTTCAAGCCGAATGGCTATTTCCTCTTCAGGAATATAAATACCAGGTTCTACCGTAAGCACCATTCCTGCTTGCAAAGGCACTTGGGTTTCGCCATAGTCATGCGTATCTAAACCCAAATGATGAAAAGTTCCATGCATAAAGTATTTTCGGTAGGCAGGATTCTCAGGATATTGATTTGAGATGGCTGCTTTGTCTAATAACTTCAAGCCTAACAGTTCTGAATTCATGATTTCACCAACTTCCTGTTCGCAGGCTTTCAATACAGCGCCCGAAACCAGCATTTCAGCAGCTAGTTTCTTCACCCTAAGAACGGCTTCATAAACGGCTTTTTGTCTTTTGGTAAAAATACCACTTACTGGAATGGTTCGCGTCATGTCGCTGCAATAGTTTGCATAAGCAGCCCCAACATCCATGAGTAACAAATCTCCTTCTTGGCAAATTTTGTTGTTTTTAATGTAGTGCAATACGCAGCCGTTTTTTCCAGACGCTACAATGGGTTGATAAGCAAAGCCTCCAGCGCGGTTTCGTATAAATTCATGCGCATATTCGGCTTCTACTTCAAACTCTGTTACGCCAGGTTTTGTAAATGACAACACACGCCTAAATCCTTTTTTGGTAATGTTGCACGCTTGCTGTATCAGTTCAATTTCTTCGGATTCTTTAACGCCTCTCAATTTGTTGAGAATTGGGTAACTCCTTTCATACTTATGTGCAGGAAAAGATTTTTTTACGGTACTTATAAATCTATCCTGTCGAGTTGCTACGGATTGGAATCTTCCGTTTCGCTCATTTGCGTTTAGGTATATGGAGGTTGATTGTGCCATCAATTTAAACAAAATACTTTCAAAAGCATCTGTCCAGTAAATGGTTTGAATTCCTGAAGTTTCTTTCGCCTGCTCTTTGCTTAGTTTAGCGCCTTCCCAAGTTGCAAGCTGTTCGTTGGTACGCGTAATGAATAATATTTCTTGGTGCTTTTCTTTTTGCGTGTCGGTAAAAAGAATCAAAATACTTTCTTCTTGGTCTATTCCGCTAAGGTAAAAAAGGTCTTTTTGTTGGTGAAAAGGCAATGTAGAATCTGCCCCTGTAACAACAACATCGTTTGAATGAAACACCGCAACAGCGTTTTTGTTCATTGTTTGGGCAAATTTTTGTCTGTTTTTTACAAAAAGCTGGGGATTGATTGGGTGGTGTCGCACGTTATTTTAGTTTGATGTAGGTTTCTTTTTTAGGTAAAAAATCTAAATCATTTGAGTAGAATATGATCTGCATAAAGTCAATAATTTAATTCACGCTAAATTTTTATAAACCAAAGATAGTTTTTCTTATATACTCAATTTATTTTAATCTTTTAGTCCGTTTTCCATATGCGGGTACGAGCATCACGCTTATACCCACAAAAAATAAATTTTCTATTTTTGATTGATGAGTAGTGAATGTAAAGGACTAGAAATCTAAGGTTTTTGTATAATGTATAGTTATGTTTATTTACTTTTTAAATCTTTTTATAGGTACGATATGTAACAGTCTTTAATGATGAATAGAAAAATGAAAATATTGCTGATTTTATCAAGTGTTTTTTTAGTGTTCTATCTTTTTTTTATAAAAAGTTGGTTGCCATACGACTTAAAAATCTTTAAGAATGCAGGAGATTGTTTGAATTCAGATGGTTATGTAGCATCTACAATTTATGATAAAGATGGTTTTCCATTAATTTCAGGATGTTTTGACATTATTATCGGTGAGAAAAAAATAAAAAAAATCCTTAAATACACTACAAATAGAATAGGTCTAGTAGTTTATATGAGGTTAATAGAGGGAGACTATCTTTATGTAGTTGTCAACCCGCAACCTGAGGAAAAACAGGTTTATTCTGAAACTTTATGGGATTACGAATTTTTTAAAGCTGAAGAATATGAGGGACTTGATTTAGGATCGAGTTGGTGGCATACCATAAATTTTGAATAGTTAGGATTCCCCAGCTAGCGAAGTCATCCCCTTATACTCACAGAAAGAAAGAAGGTTCAAAAAGCCGAAAATGCTCGAATGTTTAAATTATTTCTCCACCATCCTTTTCATTTCATTGAGCTTCATCAACGCTTCGATTGGGGTAAGTGCTTCTATTTTCATAGTTTGCAGCTCCTCTTTAATGCTTTCTAGCACAGGATCATCGAGTTGAAAAAACTTTAACTGTAGCTCTTTTGAAGAAGCATTGCTAAGGTTATTCTTATTTTTTTGGGAATCGTTTTTTTGTTCGAGTTCCTTTAGCAATCGTGTGGCATTTTCTACTACTGTATAAGGCATGCCAGCTAACTTTGCCACATGAATTCCAAAACTATGTTCGCTGCCTCCAGGGGTTAGTTTTCGCAAAAAAATCACGTTGTCTTTTAGTTCTTTTACGGCTACATTGTAGTTTTTAATCCCTTCAAATGAATTGGTCATTTCGTTGAGTTCGTGGTAATGCGTCGCAAACAAGGTTTTTGCTTTTGCGGGGTGTTCGTGTAGGTACGTTGCAATTGCCCAAGCAATAGAAATACCATCGTAGGTGCTGGTGCCTCTACCTATCTCATCGAGCAACACCAAGCTTCGCTCCGAAATATTGTTGAGAATACACGCCGTTTCGTTCATCTCTACCATAAAGGTAGATTCGCCCATAGATATATTGTCACTAGCACCTACACGCGTAAAAATTTTGTCTACAATGCCAATACTGGCTTTTTCTGCGGGTACGTAGCACCCAATTTGAGCCAACAACACAATCAAGGCAGTTTTCCTTAAAATAGCCGACTTTCCGCTCATGTTTGGACCCGTAATCATAATGATTTGTTGGGCATGCTTGTTTAATACTAGGTCGTTTGCCACATAGCTTTCCCCTACAGGCAATTGCTTTTCAATCACGGGGTGTCGTCCATTTTTTATTTTAAGATCCAACCCTTCATTCATGTCTGGTCGGGAATAGTTATTGCTTTTTGCAAGCGTTGCAAATGCCAGCAAACAGTCTAGTTGGGCAATCAATTTTGCATTTAGCTGAACAGGTTGCAGGTAATCCATCAGCCAGCTAATGAGTGCTGAGTAAATTTCCTGCTCTAGTTTTGCAATTTTTTCTTCAGCCCCTAAAATTTTTTGCTCGTATTCCTTTAGCTCTTCGGTAATGTATCTTTCGGCATTTACCAACGTTTGCTTTCGAATCCATGTTTCAGGAACTTTGTCTTTATGCGTATTTCTAACTTCAATATAATAACCAAAAACATTGTTGAAAGCTATTTTTAAAGAAGTAATTCCCGTTGCCTCCGTTTCTCTTGCCAGCATATCGTATAGGTAAGATTTTCCTGCACTAGAAATTTCCCTAAGCTCATCCAATTCTTTAGAAATGCCAGCAGCAATACAGTTTCCTTTTTGAATACTTACAGGCGCTTGTTCTAGCAGCGTTTTGGCTATTTTTTCGCGCAGTGCTTTGCATTCATGCAATTGTTCGCCAATAAGCTGAACACTTTCATGCTCGCTTTTTTGAATATTTTCTTTGATCGGAAGAATGGCACAGAGTGAATTTTTTAGCAGCACCATTTCACGTGGACTCACTTTGCCTGTTGCTACTTTAGAAATCAAGCGTTCGAGGTCAGAAATTTGTTTTAGTTGAAATGCAACCAATTCAGCGGCTTCTTCATTTTCTACAAAAAATTGAACAATATCATGCCTCTTTTTAATTCTATGAATGTCTTTGAGCGGAAATGACAACCAGCGTTTTAAAAGCCTTCCGCCCATAGGAGAGCAGGTTTTGTCAACAACATCTAAAAGCGGCACCCCATTTTGAGCCAAAGAACCAATGATTTCAAGATTAGAAATTGTAAAACGATCCATCCACACATACCGATCTTCGCTGATTTTAGTAATAGCGGTGATGTGGTTGAGTTGGTGGTGTTGTGTTTCGGACAAATAAAACAGGATGCAGCCCGATGCTATGATCCCTTCTTCTAGCACTTCAATACCAAAACCTTTGAGTGACTTTACTTTGAAGTGATTGATTAAAGACTCCGTTGCATAGTCTATTTTAAACACCCATTCTTCTACATAGAAAGTGCAAAATCGATCTCCAAAATGTTCGAAGAAGGTTTTTTTATGCTGCTTTTGAACCAACACTTCGCTTGGACGAAAATTTTCTAACAGTTTATCGATGTAAGAAATGCTTCCCTGAGAGGTTAAAAATTCCCCCGTTGAGATATCGAGCAAAGCAATGCCCACATTTTTTTTTCCAAAATGAATGGCAGCCAAAAAATTATTGGTTTTAGATTGTAGCACCTCATCATTAATAGCAACACCAGGAGTTATCAATTCTGTAACACCTCGTTTTACTATGTTTTTGGTCAGCTTTGGGTCTTCCAACTGATCGCAAATGGCTACCCTTAAACCTGCTTTTACCAACTTTGGCAGGTAATTGTTTAAAGAATGATGTGGAAATCCTGCCAAAGCAGTTTCGCTTTGACTTCCTGCACCTCGCTTGGTGAGCACAATGTCAAGTATTTTAGCAGCTTTTTCGGCATCTGCACCAAAAGTTTCGTAAAAATCACCTACTCTAAATAGTAGCATGGCATCAGGATATTTAGCCTTGATGCTGTTGTACTGCTTCATTAAAGGGGTTTCTTTTTGTGGCTTTTCCAAAAAAAATTATTTTAGATTCATGGATAAATTTAAGAAAAGTATGGGGTTGTTCGAAAAAACGATGTGATTATTAGTATAATTACAAGTTTGGGAGGGCAAAAAATCGAAAATAAAAAAAGTTTTTGAAAGTAAATCCGAAGAAAAAGAGGCGTCGAGCGGATTCGAACCGCTGTACGTGGTTTTGCAGACCACTGCCTAGCCACTCGGCCACGACGCCAATTGTGGCTTAAAAGTAATTGAAACTTCTGAAAGTACAAAATGAAGTGAAAAAACAATTAAAATTAGGATCATTATATTTGCAAAATAAAAACGTTGATATATGAACAATTCTAATAATCCTCACTCATTTCACATTCCAGTGATGGGACTCAGTTTTACGCTCGACACCCCTATTAAGGTTGCCATGTATGGAATCTCGTCTGTAGTATCTATTGTAGATGATGTAATCATGGAGCGCATGAATGAATATTATTCCAACAAGTTTGAGCTACCGTTTCAGGCCATTACAAACAAGGTTGATGATTTTAGAGCAAAGCGAATTACCAATTATTTAAACACTGTAGATACCATAGTGAAGCGTAAATTCGAAAATCTCAAGAATAGTTTTGAAGAGAAACAGGGAGAATTCAACAAGTATATGGAGATGGTCCCTGATTTTTCTAAGCTAAAGCAGAGCTTTTTAGAAACTTTTAATTCAGAAAATCTAAAACCAACAGTTAAAAAATGGATTGACGACCACTTGAAGATTGGAGATATTGATGTAAACATCATGACCAAGCTAGACAAACCCAATTTTCGTGGACAAGAGCAACTCTCCAATGAGTTTAACGATGCACATGCAGCCCTTAGGGGTTTTGTAAATAGCAACCTAAGTTCGTCGGTGATTTTATCTGCAGGAATGAATCCAAGACTCTATAGTTATATTGCTGATTTCGATGCGTTTTACCCAGACACTCAGGGTAATTTAGAAAAAAAGATCATTTTAAAAGTAAGTGATTATAGATCGGCAATTATACAAGGAAAGTTTTTAGCCAAAAAAGGTATTTGGGTTTCTGAATATAGAGTAGAATCTGGTTTAAATTGCGGAGGTCATGCTTTTGCATCAGATGGCTACTTGATGGGGCCAATTTTAGATGAGTTTAAAAAGAACAAAGAAACCTTGGTAAAAGATGTTTTCGAAACCCTAAAGAAGGCTTTGGAGATCAAAGGAAAAGTGGTGCCAAGTGAATTGCTGAATATGAAGATTACCTACCAAGGAGGTGTAGGAACTTCGGAAGAACATAATTACCTGCAAGATAAATATCAGTTGGATTCTATAGGTTGGGGTTCTCCTTTTTTATTGGTTCCTGAAGCAACAACTGTTGATAAGGCAACTTTTAAAGTTTTACAAGACGCCAAAGAAGAAGATCTTTATTTAAGCGATGTTTCTCCATTGGGCGTGAGGTTTAATTCTGTAAAAGGAACGTCAAACGAGGCGATTAAAAATGCTAAAATTGCCATGGGAAATCCTGGAAGTCCATGTCCTAAGAAATTCCTAGCCCTTAATACCGACGAGAAAGGAAAGCCAATTTGCAAGGCAGATAGAAGGTATCAGTCGAAAAGAATTGCAGAGCTTGATGAACAAAATTTAACCAAAGAAGAATACAACAAAAAATTCCAGCAGATTACGGTAAAGACCTGTTTGTGCGAAGGTCTTGCAAATGCTTCTTTAATGGCAAATGATCTGAGAATCAAAGGCTCCGACCAAGGGGTTGCTATATGCCCTGGTCCAAATATTGCGTATTACTCTAAAGAAATTTCTCTTAAGGAAATGATTGCTCATATCTATGGTAAAATCAATGTAGTTGACACAGCAAAAAGACCAAATGTTTTTCTCAAGGAACTATCCATGTACGTAGATTATTACAAGGAAAAAGTAGAGGAAATGATGGATAGCCTTACAAAGAAAAATGTAAAGTATTTGACAACATTCAAAAACAATTTGGAAGATGGTATTGGTTACTACGAAGATCTTTTTTCGACTCCTGCAGATTGCTTTAAAGCATCAAATTCATTTTTACTAAATGAGTTGTTTGCCCTGAACCAAAGATTGCAAAATATAATAATCCCAGAGCTTGTGGTTGCTGAAGAGAAAATCGCCAAGTAACATATTTACTTAATTAATACCTAACAAAAGAAGGTTATGGACAAGGATTTTGTATCATACTTAAGTATGGATAATCCAATTTTTGGCTTGGTAATTATATGTGTTGTAGCTTACTTCTTGGTAAGTATGCTTTTTCCTGCAAAAAAGAAAAGTAAAAACGCAGACAGTGAGTATTCAGAAAAAGAGAATGAACGCGATGGGGATAATCATACAAATAATTATCAAATAAGGCTGAGAGAGAAGAAGGAAGAAAGACACCGTCAGCGTGAAAAAAAGAATCAAGAGAGTAAAAAGTTTTGGAACAATCGGCAAAAAAAAAATGACCAAGCTGCTGCTGATAGAAAAAAGAAGATCATAGAGGAAAATAAAAAAAAGAAGAGATAAAATCTGAAGTAGCGAATGATTCAAATTGAACAGACATTAATATCAGATGAGATTCTTGAAAAACATTTTGTATGTGATTTAAAATCTTGTAAAGGAGCTTGCTGTGTAGAAGGGGATGGCGGTGCTCCGCTAGAAAAGGAGGAATTAAATATTTTAGAGGAGATTTTCCCTAAAATAAAGTCTCGTTTACGACCAGAAGCTCTTGAGGCCATTCAAGAAAAAGGTTTGTTTGTTGAAAACAAAGACGGAAGCTATGAAACTACGTTGGTAAATAACAAAGCCTGTGTTTTTGTAACCTATAACGAACAAAATATTGCCCAATGTGGCATTGAAAAAGCTTACAAAGAAGGAGTGATTTCATGGAAAAAGCCAATTTCTTGTCATTTATATCCTATTAGAGTTCTTGAAATGCGAAAAATCATTGGGCTAAATTACCACCAATGGTCTATTTGCGATCCTGCGTGTTCATTAGGAAACAAATTGAAAGTGCCTGTTTACGCTTTTGCAAAAGAAGCATTGATCAGAAAGTTTGGTAGTGATTTTTATCAGAAGTTAGTTCAATATGCAGAAGGTGAAAAAGATTAGAGTTACACTTCTTTCTACGTTAGAAAATTTATTTTGATGTCTTTGAATTGTTCATCATTCGGGAAACATACTTTCCAATCATATCGAATTCCAAATTCACAATGCTATTTTCTTTGAGATGTTGAAAATTTGTATGCTCATAGGTATAAGGGATAATAGCTACTGAAAATGCATTTTTTTTCGAGTCTACCACGGTTAGGCTAACGCCATTCACCGCTATCGAACCTTTTTCAATAGTGATGTTATGAAGACTGGCATCATATTTAAAGTGATAGTACCAGCTACCTTTTTCTTCGCTTACATTTGTACAAACAGCAGTCTGATCTACATGACCTTGCACCAAATGTCCATCTAACCGTTCTCCTAATTTCATGGCGCGCTCTAGATTCATAACAGTGCCAATGGTTAATTGCCTAAGATTTGTTTTAAGCATCGTTTCCTTTACAGCGGTAACCGTATGAAAATCATTAGTTACATCTACCACGGTTAAGCAAATTCCATCATGCGATACGCTTTGATCGATTGTAAGCTGTGTTGAAATATTGCTTTGAATAATAATGTTTTGATTGTTGCCATCTTGTATAAGGTTGGTAACTTTACCCAAAGTTTCAATAATTCCAGTAAACATAGCTTTTAATGATTTTATTAATTAAAATTTTAATTCTTCAAAGGTATTATTATAATTCTTCAAAAAAACTGAATTTCAAAAATGATCAAAACAGAAAATCTTCTTTTTTCCTATGAGGATGATAGTAGAAAATCTTTTTCTTTTCCAGACATCAATCTAGAAATCAATGAAAATTTGGTCATACTAGGAAGATCGGGTATAGGAAAAACTACTTTTATGCATTTGCTGGCAGGTTTATTAAAGCCGATTCAGGGGTCAATTCACATCAATAACACGGATATCAATAACCTATCTAAAAGTAAGTTGACTACTTTTAGGGGCGAACACATAGGTCTTGTATTTCAGAAAAAATATGCAATTAGGTCTTTGAATGTGATTGAAAATTTAAGAGTACGTCTGTTGTTTTGTAAACAAAAAGTAGACAACGACCTTATTGAAGAGCTGTTAGAAGATTTGGGATTATCGCCCCATAAAAAAAGCAAGATTCAAACGCTGAGTGAAGGAGAGTTACAGCGTTTAGGTATTGCCATGGCGATTGTTCATCGTCCGAAAATAATTTTGGCAGACGAACCAACCTCTAGCCTGGATGATGAAAACGCAAACATTGTGATGGAGTTGATGTTGCGTCAAGCAGAAAAAACAAATGCCAATCTTTTGGTAATCACCCACGATCAAAGAGTAAAAGCATTCTTTAATAAAACAATTGCTCTATGAATATTTGGAAAATAAGCTTGGCAAACATAAAATCAAAACCAATTTATTCATTGCTGAGCGTGCTAACACTTTCATTGAGTTTTGCCCTTTTGTTTGGTGTTCAACAGCTAAAAACCTCTTTTGAGTATCAAATAGCGCAAAATTTAGGTAAAGTAGATATGGTGGTGGGCGCCAAAGGAAGTCCGTTACAATTAGTATTGTCGTCGATTTTACAAATCGACAATCCTACAGGCAACATTGACTATAGTGTTTATAAAAAACTTGCTGACCATCGTATGGTTGACAGCGCAGTACCCATTTCTATTGGAGACAACTACAAAGGATATAGAATTGTAGGAACTACCCACGAGTTTTTAAACCTCTACGATGCTGCGATACTTAAAGGACGAAAGGTTCAAAAATCTATGGAGGTGGTGCTTGGAAGTGACGTAGCTCAGAAAAATAATTTAAAGCTAGGAGATCATTTTTTTAGCTCCCATGGTCTTGTATCACAAGCAATAGATGTACACGAAGATGAACTAACGGTGGTTGGGATTTTAAAACCTACGCATAAAGTAATTGATCGGCTGATTCTTGCTAACCTAGCCACTGTTTGGGATGTTCATAGCCATGAAGATCATGAAGAGGAAGAAGAGCATGAACACGAAGAACAAGCCCACGATCATGATCAACATGACGATCACGGGGAAGAGGATGAAAGACAAATTACCTCGCTGCTTGTTTCGTTTAGAAGTCCTACTGCATTATTAACAATGCCAAAAAGCATCAATCAAGAAACAAACCTACAAGCAGCATTGCCAAAATATGAGCTCAAAAAATTATATGAATACATGGGCATAGGTTTTGGCGTGGTCAAATGGATTGCCTATGCAATACTCATGATTGCCATCATAATTATTTTTACAAGTCTTTACAAAATGATCAAAGAGCGAGCTTTTGACTTTGCATTGCTACGCACCTATGGTGCAAGCAAATTTCAGTTAATCATGATAGGTTCTTATGAAGCATTGATAGTAGTTGCTTTTTCATTTTTAATTGGTTTGATACTTTCTCAAGGAGGTTTCTATCTTGTAGAGGTGATAAACGAACAGCACTTGCTCATTGCATTGCCCTACCAAAATATGCTTTATATGATGCTTGTATTGCTTTTTATCATTATTTTATCAATTTCTTTTGTGATTTACCCAATCACGAAAATGAACATTTCAAAGGTTTTGAGCAATGAAAAATAAGGGTTTTTTTTTATTAATTTTATTATGTGGCTGTTTTTCAGCGGTATTTTCACAAGAAAAAATTACCTGGAACGATTTGTCAAAGGTTACTTATGAAGACAAGTATTTTGATGAATATGATGAATATTTCAAACATCCTACTTTTTCTTCCTCTGTAAAAGCTTTGGATGGAAAGGAGGTAATGATTACGGGTTATTTTTTAGACGTAGATCCAGAAGGAACGATGTATGTGCTTTCAAAAGGTCCTTTGTCTTCCTGCTTTTTTTGCGGAGTTGGAGGTCCCGAAACCGCTATTGAACTTTATTTCTCTTCAAAACCTAACTTTAAAATGGATGATGTCGTCTCTATTACTGGAGTGCTAGAGCTTAATGATAAGGATATAGATCATTTTAATTATATTTTAAAAGGGTGTAGAGGAAAAGCAGTTAATTGATTTTAAGTATTTTTTACCTAAAGTGCTTCACATTACTAAATGGGTGGTGTTATTAAAATACCTAAAAAAACTAGCAGTAGTTGAACTAAACCGTCATAGAAAAGACACGAGTTTCTGGTTTATTTTTGATCAACCTGAGGTCGAAAGCCATGCAAATATTTCTTATAAACATCCTTCCTTGGTCTTTTACTTTTATTTTATTTTGATCGATAGAGAGCAAGTCGTCCTTCACAAACTCCTGCAATCGTTCTAAAATCCCTTCCCATTCTTGCGATTCCAGAGAGTCAAACTTGATTTCGGTTTCTAAACCACACATGAGTTCCAAAATATGTTTTCTAATAATTAAGTCGGTGTTGCTTAGCAAATCTCCTTTAAAAATAGGGAAAACACCTTGTTCTACTTTTTTCATATACCCTGCCAGCGACTTTTCATTCTGAGCAAAGGCATACCAAGAATCGCTGATAGAAGACATGCCCAAACCTATCATCAAAGCTGTTTTTCCTGCGGTGTAGCCCATAAAATTCCGATGCAACCTCTTTGATTTCAAAGCCTTGAAAAGCTTATCGGAAGGCAAAGCAAAATGATCTAGCCCAATTTCTTGATAACCATGTTCTAGAAACTTTTTTTTACCATACTCATAAAGTGCTCTTTTCTCTTCATTTTTAGGCAGGTCAGCATCTTTAAAACCACGCTGACCAACACCTTTTATCCATGGCACATGAGCATAACTGTAGTATGCGATGCGTGCTGGCATCAATTCAATGGTTCTTTCTATGGTGTGTTCTATGTTTTGTAGGGTTTGAAAGGGCAAACCAAACACCAAATCGTGGCTTATGGATTCATATCCTATAGATTTAGAAGCGTCGTGTACTGCTTTTACTTTTTCAAAATCATGAATTCTATTGATGGCTTTTTGTACCACAGGGTTGTAATCTTGCACGCCAAAACTGTTGCGGCGCGCCCCCAAATCATACAATAGCTGCAGCTGTTCTAGGTCGGTGTGATTGGGGTGCGCTTCGTAGCTAAATTCAAAGTCCGAAAAACGATCTGCTTTTTTAAAAATTCCTTCAATGAGCATTTTCAAATGCTGAGGAGAAAAAAAAGTTGGCGTTCCTCCGCCTAAATGTATTTCTTTAATTTTTGGTCGTGAGCCCAACAGGTTGCAGTAAAGATCCCACTCCTTTAGCAATGTTTGTAGGTAAGGTTTTTCTACCGCATGATTTTTGGTAATGTGTTTGTGGCAAGCACAAAAAGTGCATAAACTTTCGCAAAATGGCAGGTGAATGTAAAGACTGATTCCTTGACTATCATTGCTCTCTTCGAATGATTGCTGAACACTTTTTTTCCAAGTTTCTAAAGCAATTCCATCCTTGTTCCAAAACGGAACGGTTGGATAGCTGGTGTAGCGTGGGCCAGGTACATTGTATTTCTCGATGAGGTTGTTCATATCTAAGCTATTTTTATTTTCAAGCACCATAATTTTTTACCGAATCCACAAATACTTTTACATGGTCTACCGGTGTTTTGGGTAACATACCATGACCTAGATTCACTATGTATTTGTCTTTTCCAAAATCTGTAATCATTTGTTTCACCATGCTTTTGATTTCTTCTTTTGGAGAGAACAGCCTTGCAGGATCTAAATTACCTTGTAGGGTAATCCTATTTTTAGTAAGCTCTCGGGCGATTTTAGGCGTTACCGTCCAATCAATGCCCAACGCATCCGCTCCCGACTGTGACATTGAATCAAGTGCAAACCAGCATCCTTTTCCAAACAATGTAATAGGCACCGATCCCTTAAGAGCTATAACAATTTGTTGAAGGTATTGCCAAGAAAAAGTATTAAAATCGCTGGGAGATAAAATGCCTCCCCATGAATCAAAAAGCTGAATAGAATCCACGCCAGCAGCTACTTTTTGTTTAAGGTAGGCAATGGTGGTATCTGTTATTTTTTGGAGTAGTCTGTGCGCTTCTGTAGGATTGGAATAGCAAAATTCTTTGGCTTTTTCGTAAAATTTAGAACCCTGACCTTGTACGCAATAGCAAAAAACCGTCCAAGGAGATCCTGCAAAACCAATCAATGGAATTTCATTGTTCAGCATTTCTTTCGTGGTTTTTATTGCTTCCATTACATAGCCAAGCGAATCTTCTATATCAGGTATAATTACTTCATCTACATCTTTTTTTGTTCGGATGGGGTTTTCTATCCAAGGTCCAAAATTTGGCTTCATCTCTACATGAATGTTCATTGCTTTTGGCACCACCAAAATATCTGAAAACAAGATGGCGGCATCCATTCCAAATCTTCTAATAGGCTGAAGGGTAATTTCTGCTGCCAATTCAGGAGTGCTACATCTGGTAAAGAAATCATACTTTTCTTTGATTTTTAAAAATTCAGGTAGGTATCTTCCCGCTTGTCGCATCATCCATACAGGAGGTCTTGAAACTTCTTCGCCTTTTAGGGCTCTTAAATATAAATCGTTTTTAATCATTTTTTTGTTTTTGTAAATTTTTTGCGGTCATTTTTGCCACCTCATTCATAGACTTGCTAATGGCGCTTTTAATTTTTTTCAAGTCTTTTTTCGTCATGATAGTTGATAAAAACCATGCTTCAAAATTGGAGGGCGGAAGGAACACCCCATTTTTCATCATGGTCCAGAAAAAAGTATTGAATTGGTCTAGATTGGTGTTCTTTGCAGATGCAAAATCAACCACCTCTTCTTTGGTAAAAAAAGCACTTATCA
>Ga0307933_1000301_pt1 | contig 46989 bp, 44 predicted proteins | sample OrgLakmetageno88_FD_201811 | JGI IMG/M metagenome (GOLD analysis project Ga0307933, IMG submission 201811) | Saline water microbial communities from Organic Lake, Antarctica - #88 | ecosystem: Environmental > Aquatic > Non-marine Saline and Alkaline > Saline | place: Antarctica: Organic Lake... | reverse complement strand
CCAATACAGAAAGTAACTAAATAGCTGAAATGCTTTATTTATAAGGCTTTACGAAAATCAAATACTTTCAAGGTACAAATAAGGTACAATACCTTTCAGTAAATTCACTTTTGAGGGGTTAAACGGCTGTACTTTCCAGTTCGGGAAATAGGAAACTTTCCGTTCAGTATTTCATCTTATCAAAGCCCGTTCAATTTCGTGGTATGGTATGCTTTCGGCTCTTTGTATTTGCTGGGTAAGTTTCAAATACTTTTTAGTTGGCTTTCCTGCATACTGTTTTTTTAAGTGCTTTTTATAAAGCTGCTCAAACAGTTGGTCGGTTCGGAAATATACCCCCAGCGTTTTATCTAAATACCTGCTCTTTTTACTTTGGGTTTGCTTTTCGTACATACAACCCCTGAACGCTGAACGGTGGTAAAAATAGGTGTCGGCTAAATATAACTTTCGGCAACGCTTACCAGTACGGGGGCAAACGAAATACCAAACAACCCCTTTGCCTAAATTGGAAGGGGCTGAAATTAGTTGCACCCTGTAATTTATCGGGGCTTCATTACATTTATAATCCAGTTCAAGGTAAGGGCTTTCGGGCTGTGTGTTTATCCGTATTGAAATACTGCCTGTTTTGTTTCCGTTACTGCTCCACGTAATTGTACCGCTTTGCCATTGGTTCGGCTTTAAATATCCGTGCTTTGTCAAAAAGGAAATACTAACTGTTTTCACCTCATCGTATAAGGTCGGGAATGTGTGGGGTTTTGGCATATCAAAATAATTTTCAGTAACCTAAATAATTAAGGAACTTGCTGTTTTTACCAGCTATCTAATTGCATTGGTTCGCCCTGTGTGGGGTGTACTGCTTCAACTTTCGGAAATATAAACGGCATCAATTTACAAAGTATGTTTATCCGTTCTTTTGGCTCTAATGCTTCAAGTGTTTCAGGCAACCTTTCAATTTCCTTTTGCATTATGCTTTTTAGCTTATCCCTTAAATCATTGGTTAAAATCTGTTCTTTTGCTTTCATATCAATTCAAATTTGTGTTTAATACTTGTTTTAATTCCTGTAATCGGTTGAGGTATGGTAAAAAAGTTCGTTTGCCGTTATTCGCTTTCACGGTTGCAAAATGGCTTTCAATGAATAGGGAACAGTTTGTTATTGTGCTGCACCTGTTCAGCTTTACGGGTTGGTTTGGTAGTGTTATTCCTGTAAAGTAGTTTTCAAGTTCGGTAATATCCTGCTCCCAGCTTTCGGGCTTTTGTTGTTCGGGCTTACTGGAATAGTAAACGGGTTCGGGTTGCTTAAATGCTTTCACCTCAACCAACGGTTGAGCGGTTGGGGATGGCTGTGGTGGTTCGGGTATAGCAAAGGCGTTGTAATCAAACTTTATTAAATAGTCGGCTAAATCAAAGCCTTGTTTCCTTTCGGCTTCGGTGGCTTTGCGTTCCAGTAAATCGGAAACGGTAAAATTTGCAAGGTGTGAAAGTTCCTTTGCTTTACTGCTCCATTTATCAAACCCGTTAAGGTCGGGAAATAGCGTAACGGTTCGCCCTTTTAGTATGTTGCATTTTTCAGCGTTTAGGTTGGTAAGGCTTCCAACTGCTAACCAAATAAACTGTGGTAAATAAACGCTGGCAATAACAGCCGTTTTTTCGCTTTCAACTATTGCAACGGGCTTTGTTTTATCAATTAGTAAGTGTTCGCCAAATAAACATTGTTTTAACTCAAATTCAGGCTGTTTAAGGGCTTTGTGTACCCAGCTAATATGGTTGAGTGGTTTTTTTATTCTTTTGCCTGTGGTGGGGCTGTAAAGCATTATTTTACCCGTTCTTATTTTGCCCTGTGTATCTATTTGCCAAAATACAGTTGCACCGTTCCAATACTTTGAGGTGGCAATAAAATAACGGCTTATCAATTCATTTGAAACCTCAACCCCGAATAAGTCAATAAGGAACTGTACAAAGTGGTTTGTTTCGTGTGCTTTCAGGCTGGCTTTAAATACCTCAACGGGAATAAATGAAACGGGCTTTGGTTGAGGTGTAACAGGTCGGGGCTTGTATGCTTTGGGCTGGGGTGTATCAAATGAAATATTGTTATCCTGAAAATATTGTTTCGGGGTGTAATGGTGTCCGCAATTACTTTCACGGTTGCACCTACCAACGCTGGGGTGTATGTGTTCGCCTGTTTCCGTATCAATGTAGAGCGAAAAGGTTTTATCCCTTTGCTGGCAATCGGGGCAACGGTAACGGGTATTCATTCCCTTGTATGGTTCAAGTATGTATTTGTGTTCAGTCATTGTTTTACCGCTTTAAGTGTAACAGGTGTAACAGGTGTAACAGGTGTAACAGTTGTTACAGGGTGTTACAGTTGTTACAGCGTGTTACAGTCCTTTAAAATTCTGCTTACTTTCATGTGTGAAATACCCAGTTCAGCCCCTATTTCCCGAAGGCTTCGCCCTTGCTGCTTCAGTTCGTTTACCTTATCATTTAGGTTTTCTTTATCCTTTTCGGTGTGCTGTTTTAGGTGTTCCCATTCCTTACCGAAATTCACAAACTCAAACAGTAAGAAATTTAAAGGCTTATCAATTTGACAAACGCAAACATTTTCAGCATCGTAAATTTGTTCGGTGTTCCGTTGCTTAATCTGTTTGAGGTAACGTAAATTTTTATCGCTGTGGCTTTCACCGATCGAAAAGGAACTATCACAAAAGTTTATTAGCATCTTACTGCCTTGTAAATCATTTCGGGTAATTGGTTTTGATAAATCCCTTTTCGGGGTGTGTGCTAAAATCAAAACTGAAACATTGTATTTGCTTTTTAGGGCTTTTAGTTGCTTCATTAATGGCAAAGCATCTTTTGCCGTTTCTGTTCCGTTTTTAAGGTAAGTAAGGTTATCAATGATTAAAACCTTTGCCCCTGTTTCGGTTATGCTACGTTCCAGCGAACAGTTGAGGTAATCCTCAAAGGTTTGGTTTTCGGGTATTTCAGCATCGGGGTTTATTTCAACCCGTATAAAGTTGTCATCAAAGCTGTAATGCTGTTCAAACTTTAGTGAATATCTGTTTTCAAATTGTTTGTCGCTTAACTCAAAATCAAAATACAAAATCGGTTGCTTTGTAGTTTCCAAATGAAAACCCCGTATCTGTTCGCCCCTGCTTATGCTGTTACCAATTTGCACGGCTAAAATTGACTTACCTAAATTGGTGTCGGCAAACAAAATACATAGTTCACCCTCAAACCAAAATTCACCGAAAAGCATTTTTGGAATAGGTCGCGTTTTCGCTTGTTCAATCCAACGGCTGGCTGTTTTAACTGTGAACAGTCCTTTACTTTCTTTGCCTTCATTATTTTGCTTTAAAAGCTGTTCAGCTTCGGTTTTAATATCCTCAACCCCGATACTGTATTTGTCAAATTCAAAATTCGTTTTCAGTTCCATATCAAAACAGTTTTAAGGGTTGAGTAAATAAATTCGTGTCGGTGGTGTAATATCCTGCACGGTGTTTTGATACTTTACAAAGCCCCTGTTTCAATAGGTGTATGCTGTTACCCTTTTGCCATTTAGCAACGTAACGGCAAATATTTGCCCTTAAAATTCCTGTTTCAATAGAAACCATTAACATAGTTGAGGGCTTACGTTTGAACGCTGCAAATACCCGTTTCATTTGCACCTCAAAATGTTTATCTTTGCTTTGTCTATTATGCAAAGAATTGCTGGGGGTGTTCAATGTCTTAACCATTGTTACCCCCTTTTTTCTTTAGATAGCTTTCGGCTTCGCTGGCTGTTTCTGCCAACGTCTTTTTTCTGCCTTGCTTAATCCAGTTATCAATTTCCGATTTTAGAAACCTCAACTTTTTACCGCCTTTGTGTACGGGAATTAAACCACTATGCACCCAGCCGTAAACTGTGGGCTTACTGGGTTTGTCGGGGTGGTAAATAATTAATTCGTTAAGGTCAAACCAACGGTCGGGTTCGGTTGGTTGTTCGTTACTCTTTTCAAGTAACAGCCTTTTTATTTCGCTTACTTCATTGGTAAGGTGTGCAAAGGCTTTCGGTAATGTTTCAAGGGTTAAGTTTTCCATATTTCTAACAGTTTAAAATTATTTCTGCTACAAAAATATGGTGTTTTATTATGTTATGTCATTGATAATAAGTTGTATAAACTTGTATACAAGTAAATACAAGTTTGTGCAAGTGGTTTAGTTTGTTTTGGATAATGTTTCAATGTATTGTTTCATATTGGTCAACTCACTACTGTCAATACTAAGATTGTACTCGTACCCATTCATTGCGTTGTAACTTGCAATATTCCAATCAAATTCATTTTTGCAGCAATCGTAAAACTTTTGTGCAATCCGTTCTTTAGGTAATAAATTCAATTCTTGTAAAGCTGTTAATAATAATTTTAGCCTTTTGCCTTTGATATTTTTGTATTGAATTTTGATACCCTTTATAATTTCAACGCTGTTTTGGTGGGTAATTAAGTTGCTTAATGTTTCAGTTTGTTGAGGTGGTAAGGCTTTCAGCAAAGGGGTAATTTCATCTATAAACTTTTTTTCATCATTAAACCATTCCTTTAATATTTTCCTGTACCGTTGTTCCTCACTGGGTGAACTGTTTACATAGCCTTGTTCCAGCTTCATTTTTCTTTCATTCAAAACCAACTCCAATTTGATTTTTTGGGGTTCGGTCAATAACCCTTTTTCGTATAGTGTGGTTGTATTTATTTGTGTTAAAAGGTTGTTTGTGAGGTTCAGCAAAACATCTATTAAGCTGCCCTTAGTGTGCATCTTTACTTTTGCCTTATCTAAATAAATATTTACTTCGGGCTTGCCATTCAGTATAGGCAACTGCTTTTCAAAGTGGGGTTTCAGGGTTGTAAAAAAGCTAATTTCAAACGGGAATACTTTAAGCCATTTTTGGTAAGTGCTGTATAAAATATTCAAATCTGTTTTATTGGTTTTATTTATATCTATTGGACTATTGTAGTATGTTTCAATAAATTCAATAATTACCTGCCTTTTGATTTTAGGTATTTCGCTTGGTGCGTTCTGAATATATTGCTGAACATTGCCTAAATACAAATGCAACCCAATTGCTGGGTGTCCAAAACTTGAAACATTGTATTCAATGTAATCGGTTATATCTTTATACCAGTCATCAATATTTATTTGTTCTGAAATATGGTGTTCGGTGTATGAAAGTTGCTTTACAATCTTTTCGGCAATGCCTGAATAATTAGCCTTATTGTACCACCATTTTGAAACCATTGCTCTGTGTTGGTCGCAACAATTAGGGAACTTTGAAAACCAACTTTCAGATATTTCAAATACGCTTTTATGGAACGGGCAACAATTAGGAAACTGTTCGCCTGTTTCTTTATTTACGGGTAATTCGTAACCCTCAATCGGTTTTGTATCAAATGCTGAAAGGGTAAAATTTTCAGCATCAATTTCAATAAACGGTTTATTCATTTGTCTTTTATGCTTTAAGTTTAAAAATCCAGTTTTATTTTGTCGGCTGCTTCACGTTTGGTTTGGTCTATAATCTTTGCGTAAATCTGTGTAGTTTTCAGTTCACGGTGTCCCAGCATTTTACTAACTGTATAAATATCTGTTCCCTTTGATAGTTGCAAGGTGGCAAACGTATGCCTGAAACAATGAAAGGTTATATCCTTACTTATTCCTGCAAGCCCTATCCATTTTGCAAGGTGTTTGTTTTCGTATGCTGAATAAGTAAGCCCCTCAAATACTTTGTCGGTTGGTTCTTTACGTTCACCCAGTAAGCTGTAAGCCTGTTCAGAAATAGGCGTCATTTCAACCCCTTTTGTTTTTTGTTGTTTGAACTGTATAAAATACCCGTTGCCCTCAATGTATTCAAGTTCGCCCCAAATAAGGTTTTTAATATCTGAAAACCTCAACCCTGTGAGTGCCGAAAATATGGCTGCACGTTTCAGTAGTGGGTTTTTACATTCAGTTTTTACAAGGCTGTTCAGTTCCTCAATGGTTAAAAAGTTTCTTTGTGTTTCCGCTTGTTTAATAGGCTGTATTTTGCCGTTTAAATCGGTTTGTAAATACCCGTCTTTATAGGCTTGTTTTAAAGTTGCTTTCAGTTTATTGAAATAGGAAACGGCTGAATTTTGAGCAAGGGTTACTTTGCTGCTTTTATTGCTTTTGGTAGTGAGTAAATACTCTTTAAACTCATTACAAAACTTTTCGTTGAGGTCGGCAAACTTTAAATTTCCTTTTGTGAATGTTTCAAGGTAATTGTATGCTGAAACCCAGTTATCGTGGTTACTTGCTTTACGTTTGTCGGCAAGGCTTTTAAAGTAGGTAACAAAATTTTGTTCGCCCTGCTCTTTTATTTTTAGTTGCTCCTTTTCGTACCCTGTGTAAATTTCGGGCTTGTTTAAATGGTTTTCTTTTTTCTGCCTTATCTGTTCAGCAAGCTGTAAAGTTTCTTTGTTATGCTGCTTATCAATAGGGTTCTTTGCCTTATCAAAAAGGTACAGCCCTAAAAATTCCCTTCGGGTTGGTTCGCCTGTTTCGGGGTGTGGAATGGCTGGGTAAAAATCTAAATACAAACTTTGCCTGTTCCCTGAAATTTCCTTTTGTCTTAACTTAACTTTTATACTCATTGTCTTTTATGCTTTGGTGTTTAACTCAACAGTTTATCAATTACCGTTTTCGGAACGTATGCAAACCAGCCCTTTTTTATTTTGGGTATGCTGTTTCGTTTGATAAGGTTTTGTACGGCTGTTTCTGAAATACCGTATTTGTTTTGTGCTTCAGTAAGGGTGTAACAGTCTGAAATATTAAAAGCCCCTGCCTGTTTCCATTCGTTTAATTCCTGTATTTGTGTTTCGGGTATTCCTTCGGGCTTCGGTCTGTTTGTCGGCTCTTTAAATAATTTGTCAAGGTCGGAACGCTTAACAATGGTTTTCTTTTCTAAAATGTTTGTTGCCCTCAACTTTCCTGAATTAATAAGTTTGTAAACGTTTTGTCGGGAACAGCCTATTAATTTTGAAACCTGTGTTACCGTTAAAAACTCTTTTGCTTTCAGTTCCTCAATAGGTTGGGTTTTTATACGCTGCGTTTCTTTATTGCTTACCTCAACCTTTCCAGTTTTTATTTTGGCTTTGTATGCTGCACTATTGCAACGGTGTGAACAGTACAGCGTGGTGGTGGTTCGGGCTGTGAACTCATTACCGCAATGCTGGCAAATCCTTTGTACCTTAATATTTGAACTCATTTTGTATTGTTTTGTATCAAAGTGTTTAATAGTGTAAACTATGTAACCCTAAAAAATGGGTTGAGGTACAAATTTGCCTTTCAACCCATAGTAAGGTACAGCAAAGGTACAAATAAATACAAAACAAACAACTATTAACACAAAACAAACGTATATTTGTAAGCATTAAAAAAGCCCTGTATTAGAGGGCTTTATGTGGTTTCTTATTGGTTTGGTGTTTGGTTGTTTTGTTATGGTTACTTTCCAATACAGAAATTAGAAAAAATATTTCCCAGCAGTTCATCATTTGTTACTTCTCCAGTTATTTCACCTAAATACATGAGTGTCTCACGGATATCAATTGCCAATAAATCGGAACTTATTTCAAGTGCAATTCCTTTCTTCACCTCATTGATAGCTGTAAATGCCAAACTCAATGCCTCAAAATGCCTTGAATTACTTATGATTATGTCATTATTTAGCAGTGCTCCACGATCATATAAATTTGAAATGGCTTCTAAAAGAAGTTCAAGTCCATGCTTTTTGATGGCAGAAAGAATTACGAGTTCCTGATTTTCAGATAGAAGAATGTCTAACGTGTCTTGAGAAACTAAGTCAGACTTATTCAAAATCGGAATGATTTTTTTAGAGGGGTATTTTTTTTTGAGGTTATCAATTTCACTTTTAATATTCGCATTATCTGATGCGTCTAGTAGGTGCAAAACCAGTTGTGAATTTTCAATATGTTTGAATGTTTTCTCAATACCAATTCTTTCAACTTTGTCATTGGTGTCTCTAATGCCAGCGGTGTCAATAAATCGGTAAGAAATTCCTTTAACAATGAGCTCGTCTTCAATAGCATCTCGGGTTGTACCCTTTACATCGCTTACAATTGCCTTTTCTTCGTTGAATAATAGGTTGAGCAGGGTAGATTTTCCTGCATTGGGCTTTCCAATAATAACAACGGGAATTCCATTTTTAAAGGCATTGCCAATGGCAAAGGAATCGATGAGTTTTTTTAATTTTTTAGAGATGTTAGATACCAACTCTTTGAGGGCAGACCTATCTGCAAATGCAACGTCTTCCTGACTAAAGTCAAGTTCCAACTCTATAAGGCTAGAGAAATTCAACAATTCTTGGCGAAGATTTTTTAAATCATTACTAAAGCCTCTGCGCATTTGCTGCATGGCAACTTGGTGAGAAGCCGAAGAATTTGAAGCAATCAAATCAGCAACAGCCTCGGCTTGAGTAAGTTCAATTTTTCCATTCAAAAAAGCCCTGAGTGTAAATTCTCCTGGATCTGCATGTCGAACGCCTTTTTTGATAAAAAGCTGAATGATTTCTTTTTGAATATACACAGATCCGTGACAATTGATCTCTACCACATCTTCTCCTGTATAACTATTTGGATTTTTAAAAACAGTTACCAACACCTCATCAATCGTTCGACTTCCTTCATAAATCTCTCCTAAATGAAGCGTATGAGATGCAACTTTTGAAAGGTCTTTATTTTTTTTATGTGGATTGAATTGTGCCTGTACCAATTGCAAAGCTTCACCACCACTCAATCGAATGATGGCAACGGCCCCAATACCTGGAGGGGTTGAAATTGCTATGATGGTGTCTTTTTTCATAAAATGCAATTGACATTAGGCGTCTTGACGATTTAGATGATACTTTTTAAACTGAGACTTCAGTGGGTTTCTTGTCAATTCTTCGTATGCTCTTTTAGCCTTTACAAGTTTTAAGGACATGAAAAAAGCATCGTAGAATGAAGACATTGATTCAAATTCATTATTAGTTGCTTCAATATTTGGAAGCGTAATTACTTTTTCAAAGCCTGTTAGGTACTTTACTTCATCACTTTTTAAAAGCTGTTTTACAAGATTTTCATCATTTTTGCTAACCAACAAGATCGCATCAAATACATGGTGCTTGCAAGATTCAAAAAACGATTCCGCTTGAAATGGACCATAAATTAAATGAGATTTTGATTGCATTTCAGCTACCAAAGATCTGATAACTTCACTCTCTGGATGCTCTTTTTCTAATCCCTTGGAGATTATTGCAATGGTAGGTTTGCTTAAAGTAAATTCCTCCTTTAGCATTTTCTGAATCAATTCAAGGTCAATTTTTAAGCTTTTATTAGAAACACCGACTAAAGGGTCGTTCGTTAAATTTTGATTTGCTAGACAAACTTTATAATTTTCACTCAAAAAAACCTTCAAACCTTTTTTGTTGAATTTATTTGAGAAGTAGGTGTATTCGTCAATAATATTTGAAGACAGGTCTTCTGTGTTTTTTAGGCTAAAAGGAAATGATATTAATCCATCAATTTGATTATTTGCCAAGGCACTTGAAGCTAACTCCAAAGAATCAACTAAGAATCGATCTTCAGATAATGCCTCTTCACTATTACCAGTTTTTGAAGCTTCTTTTGAAGTGTTTAAAATATTTAACTTGCTTTTTGTCAGGTCTTTTAAATCGGTAATGTTAGAGTATTTTGTGGCATTACTTGGTCTTTTCTTAAAATTTGAAAACATATTCGTGTTTACAAAAAATACGGGTGTACAAAACTCTAGCACCCTTTTGTCTTCAAAGGATTTCAATAAGAGTTTTATGCCAGCCTCAGTATCAGTTCCAATTGTAATTCCCAATATTATCTCATCAGATTTGCTCATCGTTTGTTCGTTTTAAATTATTTTCAATAAAAGCAATCACCTCATTAGCTCTAAGAGCCTGTGCATTGAACCACTTTGCAGTATCGTATTTTTTATTCCAAGTAATTTGCCGTTTGGCAAACCTTCGTGTGTTCTTTTTAATCTCAGTAACAGCAAAATCGAGTGGATATTCACCGTCTAAAAAATTAAATATTTCTTTGTATCCAACTGTTTTTAAGGCCGCAAAATCTTTGAAGGCGTAAAGAGAGCTAACCTCTTTAAGCAATCCTTCTTCAATCATATTGTCTACACGATTATTTATTCGTTGATAAATGTAATCTCTTTCTGCATTTAGACCAACTGTAATAAAATCAAATGCTCTTTTTTGAATTGAATTTTCCTTGAAAGAAGCATACGGTTTTCCTGTTCCAATACATATTTCTAGAGCTCTGATGAGTCTTTGTGGATTATGCAGGTCAATGTTGTTGTAAGAAATAGGGTCTAGGTCATGGAGTTGCTCTTGCAAAACTTTTATATGCCCGCTTTCAATTTCGTGGTTTAATTTTTTTCTTATCTCAGAATCTACTTTTGGAAAATGGTCGAGACCATAGAGAACTGCATCTGAATACAAACCACTTCCGCCAACCATTACAATTAAATCTTTTTTTAGAAAAATCTTGTTTATTTTATCTAGAGCTTCTAGTTCAAACATTCCAGCATTGTACGTGTTTTGAATGCTTTTATGCTGAATAAAATGATGTTTTATTGATGAAAGCTCTGCTTTTGATGGAACAGCTGTGCCAATGCTCATTTCTTTGTAAAGCTGCCTAGAATCTGAAGAAATGATTTCGGTATTAAAATGCTTTGCCAATTCAAGACTTAGGGATGTTTTCCCAATTCCTGTAGCACCAATAATATTTACAATGGTTTTTTTAGTCACCAAGTTTTTTTCCGCATTTAAAACAAAATTGTGCATCCTCTGAGTGCTTTACCGTTTTACAATTTTCACATTCATCATTTTCATGTACAGGGGTATTTTCATGTCTTGTAATTTCGGAAGTAACAATACCTGTTGGTACTGCAATAATTGCATAGCCTAAGATCATAACAACACTGGCAATTAATTTCCCCAAAGGTGTTTGTGGAGAAATATCACCATAGCCAACCGTAGTAAGTGTTACTATTGCCCAGTACATGCTGTTAGGGATGCTTGTAAATCCATTTTCAGACCCTTCAATCAAATACATAATAGTTCCTAAAATAACAGTAAGAATTACGATGCTCGTTAGAAAAACAGCAATTTTAATTCTATTGCTTTTCAATGCTAATACCAAACGCCGTGAAGCTCCTAGGTAGCGAGGAAGTTTCAAAATCCTAAAAACTCTCAGTAATCTTAGTGCCCTTAAAGTAACCAATGCGTGTGTCCCCAAAAAGAAAAGTGATAAGTATTTTGGCAGTAAAGACAATAAATCTATGATTCCGTAAAAGCTAAAAATATAAGTTGAAGGTTTCTTTAAAGAAATGATTCTTGCTAGATATTCGAAGGTAAAGAGTATCGTAATGATCCATTCTAAAATATCTAATAGTTTATGGTGCTTTTTATCAATACTCTCTACACTTTCCAGCATAACAAGCAATATGCTAGCTAAGATAGCAATGATTAAGACTAGATCGAACCATTTCCCTTTCTTGGTTTCGGTTTTGTAGATGATGCTGTAGAGGGTCTCTTTCCAAGTAGTTGATTTATCCAATTTTTCAAATATTCAAGATTTGATCTTACCTAATATAAGCTGACCAACATTTCTTAATTTAATAAAATTTAAAAAAAATAGTAGTTGCATTAAGCAAGCTTTGGTTTGACAATAGAAATTGAAAAAATTTTAACCAAGTACAATTGGCATCACCAACATTACAATCGATTCATGCTCATTACTATCTATTGGGAAAAGAATTCCAGGTCTATTTGGTAAGCTCATTTCAATGCTTACATGATCGGACTCTAGATTGCTCAGCATTTCGGATAAGAATCTAGAATTAAATCCAATTTCCATATCATCTCCTTCGTAGGAACAAGGCATGCTCTCAGATCCGCTTTTTGAATAATCAAAGTCTTCTGCAGAAATTAGCAACTGTTGACCAGTTATTGCAAGTTTCATGCTATGATTGGTTTCATTTGAAAAGATAGCAATACGCTTTACTGAATTCAAAAACAACTTTCGATCAACGGTAAGCACATTTGGATTTTGTGTAGGAATTACATTGTCAAAATTTGGGTACTCTCCAACAATCAACCTACTTATAAGAGTGATACCATTAAAAATAAATTTTGCATTTTTTTGATTGTAAACGATGGTTAACTCTTCTTCATCTTTATAAAGAATACCTTTCAATAAATTGATGGTTTTTTTAGGAATTACGAAAGATATGTTTTGGCTTGAGGTAACATCTGTTCTTTCGTACCGAACTAGCTTGTGAGAATCAGTTGCAGAACACCTGAATCTGTCAGTGTTGTATTCCATATACACACCGCTCATCAGCTGGCTAAGCTCAGGAGTGGCAGTTGCAAAAAACGTACTATTGATTGCCTTGTTAAAAACAAGTGGGTTTATAGTCGTTGTAATAGCATCCTCTACTGCTGGCTCGGGAGGATATTCATCTCCATCAAAACACGGCATATCGTATTTTCCTTGGCTCGCAGTTATTTGCAGGTTGGTTTTGTTTTCTAACAAGAATGTAAGTGGCTGACTTGGAAATGTTTTAATTGTTTTTAAAAGCAAACTTGCCGGGACAGCTACTGTGGCAGTACCTTCGCCTTCTACCTCCAAAACAGCAATGATGGTATTGTCTTCACTTGCAGCAGTTATTTTCAGCTCATTGTTGTGAAGCTGTAATAGAAAGTTGCTGAGTATAGGTTTGGTGTTACCCGTAGGAACAGCCCCTTCTATAACCTGTAATTTTTTTAAGAAATATTCGCTAGAAATTATAAATTTCATGTAGTGCTAAAGTTTAAAATCAGTATTTAATTAATCAACAAAAAGGTCTTGGTTTTTAACCTGCAAAGGCTTGTCCTTCATCATTCTCTTCACTTCTTTTGAGATGATTTCGAGTTTAGCGTCATTTTCATGGTTTTGAATCACCTCATCTATTAGGGTAGTCATTTGTGCTATTTCTTGCTCTTTCACACCTCTTGAAGTTATGGCAGGAGTTCCAATTCTGATACCAGAGGTAACGAATGAAGATTTATCATCAAACGGAACCATGTTTTTATTGATGGTAATCGCAGCTTTTCCAAGCGCTATTTCTGCATCTTTTCCGCTCAGATTTTTGTTTCTAAGATCAATAAGCAAACAGTGGTTGTCAGTGCCTCCCGAAATAACTTCATAGCCCTTAGCCATAAAGTTTTTTGCCATTTCAGCTGCGTTTTTCTTTACCTGTACTTGATAGTGTAAAAAGTCATCGGTCAGCGCCTCGCCAAAAGCAATTGCCTTTGCTGCAATTACATGCTCTAATGGCCCTCCTTGAGTGCCAGGAAAAATAGCTGCATTCAACAGCGAAGACATTTTTTTAAGTTCTCCGTTTTTTAATTTGAGTCCAAAAGGATTTTCAAAATCTTGCCCCATCAAAATAATTCCCCCTCTAGGACCTCTAAGCGTTTTGTGCGTAGTGCTTGTTACAAAGTGACAATGGGGGAGAGGGTCGTTTAAAATACCTTTTGCAATAAGCCCTGCAGGATGTGAAATATCTGCCATTAAAAAAGCACCTACTTCATTTGCAATGGCTCTAAATTGCTTAAAATCCATGTCTCTTGAGTACGCAGAAGCACCTGCAATAATGAGCTTGGGTTGTTCTTTTTTGGCAATTGCCAAGATGTTTTCGTAATCGAATACCCCCGATTCTTTTTCTACACCATAAAATGAAGACTTGTATATTTTTCCAGAGAAACTTACAGCAGCTCCGTGTGTTAAATGTCCGCCATGAGAAAGATCAAATCCTAGAATCTTATCTCCTGGCTTTAGCACTGCTTGATATACCGCAGCGTTTGCCTGAGATCCTGAGTGTGGTTGAACGTTTACATAGGCAGCACCAAATAAATCTTTAGCACGATCAATGGCTATTTGCTCTATTTTATCAACCACCTCACATCCACCATAATAGCGTTTTCCAGGGTAGCCTTCAGCATATTTGTTGGTAAGTACAGAACCTGTTGCATTCATTACTTGCTCACTGGTAAAGTTTTCAGAAGCAATTAACTCAATACCATTGATTTGACGTTCTTTTTCTTTTTGTATTAGGTCGAAAATTTCTTGATCTGTATTCATCTATGAGTTTTGTTTTAAAATACAAAATTAGGCATTTTCATCATTTGAGCTATGTGTTGTATATAAAAAAGTTATTAGCATGATATTAACAGTCTAAAAAAAAGCATCGTACCTCATAACCAAATTTCGCAACGGTGACTATTGGGATGCTAAGATCGATGCAAAAATAAACTGGTAAATCTCTTATGTTCAATCAAGAAATGATTTTGAGTAAATATCGTTACTGCTAGAGTGATACATTCTTGGAATACGAGTAGTTAGCCTACACAAAAACTCAAAAGGGTCGATGTCGCACTCATCGCATATCTGTTCTAGTGTAATTTCTTTGTCTTTTTGCTTACCAATGATCACTACTTCATCGTCATTATATGCCTCTCCATCTTTCCCAATATCCACCATAAATTGATCCATATTTATTTTCCCAACCATGTTGTGTATTTCGCCATTGATAATTACTTTTCCTTTATTGCTCAGCCTTTTGTCTAGACCATCTCCATAACCAACTGGTATGGTTACAATTCGGGTTTCCTCTGTGGTGTAGTAGGTTCTGTTGTAGCCAATGCTTGTGTTTTTTGGCACTACTTTAAAATAAACCACCTGTGATTTCATACCAAGAACTGGGTAAAGCGTTATGTGTTTTTTGCAACTTTTATCTGGGTAAAGACCGTAAGTTGCAAGACCTACTCTTGCCATGTCAAATAAACTTTCTTTTACCTTAATAGCTGCAGGGCCATTAGCAATGTGCTTAATGATTCTAGAAAGATCGAATCTTTGTTCGATGGATTTTATAACCTCTTCAAAAAGCTTGATCTGAGTATTTACAAAATCCAAATTCTCCTCATTGTCCGCATCTGCAAAATGTGAATAAATTCCTTTGATTTGTATATGGTCTAAGGCTTGAACGTGTTCATAGAAATCAATAGCATTTGTATACTGAACACCAATACGTTGCATGCCTGTATCGATCTTTAAATGCACAATCGCTTTTTGATTCATTTGGCAAGCTATTTCATGTATTTGTCGCGCTTTTAAGTTGCTAGATACAGTAATTTCTAAGTTGTATTTTATGTATTTTTCAATTTGCCCTTTTATAATTCCCCCCATAAGAATGATTGGAATGTTAATTCCTGATTCTCTTAAAATGACACCCTCCTCTAAAAAAGCTACTGCAAGGTATTCAACACCTGCTTTTACTGCCTCATGAGCTATTTCCAACATGCCGTGACCATAAGCATTGGCTTTTACAACGGCACATAACATGACAGGTTTGCTTGATTTTTTTAAAAAATGTTTTTTAAAACCGACAATGTTTTTTCGGTATGAATCTAAATCTATTTCTAAATAGCTGGGTCTTGATGCAAATACGCCTGTCTTTAAATCCATTTATAGCAATATTAAGTAAGTTTTAGGATGCTAAATATTAAAATTGATTCAACCATTTTAAAAAACTTATCAAAATTAATGTTATTGAATCTCAAATAAAAAGGGCAATCTCGCTTGGATTTGGTTTTGCTCAGTCATTAAAGTTATTTTTTCAAGAATTGACTGAAGATCGTATCCAATAAAAGGCAGCTTTATGCTGCTATTTACCTCGCTAAACAATGAGGTTGCGATTTTATCTTTTAACGTAAACTTATAATTAGGTAAGTTCCAAACGGTATAATCATCAATAGACGCGAGCATTGCAGCGTGTTTTATAGCATCTTCTAAACTCCCAAGTTCATCTACCAAACCTATTTTCTTTGCCTGCACTCCACTCCAAATCTTTCCACTAGAAATTTCATCTACATCTTTTAGTGTCATTGCTCTATTTGTTGCTACATTTTCAATAAAAGTACGGTAGACTTTTTCAATATCTTCTTTCAGTACACTTCTATAAGCATTGCTCATTGGCTTAAAGGCGCTGTATGATGCACCATTATGGGTGCTCACCCTGTCTGAATTAACACCAATACGCTCAAAAATTTCATTCAAGTTTAACAATAGTCCAAATACACCTATTGAGCCTGTAGTAGTAGTAGGCTGCGCAAAAATAGCATCCGATGCACAAGCAATGTAGTATCCGCCAGAAGCAGCATAGTCTCCCATAGAAACTACCAGTGGAAGTTTGGAGGATGTAATTTTGAGTTCTCGCAATATCAATTCGCTGGCAAAGGCGCTTCCGCCAGGGGAATTAATTCTTAGTACGATTGCTTTTGTTTGCGGATTTTCTCTAGCACTTTTTAGCGCACCAATTATCAATGCTGGACCTATGTTATTTTCATTGCCCTTGCCATAAATAATATCACCTTGTGCATAAATTACTGCAATTTTATCTTTCGATGCAGTATTTGCATGTTTGCTAAAATTGGCAGTTTTTAAGTAATTTTTTAATTCAATTTTCTGGTAATCATCAACACTATCAATTCCCATCGCCATTGCTAACTTTTCTTGGTAGGTGTCAAAGTAGATTGTGTTGTCTATTAATTTGTGCTTTTTTGCTAAAATAGCATCTCTTCCCCAAAGATTATTGGCAATTTCATTCAATTTTTCAACAGAAATCGACCGACTTTCTGAAATTTCTTTGACGATTTCACTCCAAATCGAATCAAAGAAAGAAGTAAACTGCAAACGGTTTTTGTCACTCATTTTCCTTTCAAGAAAAGGTTCTGCAGCACTTTTGTATGCCCCATGTTTAACTACCTCAACCTTAATGCCTGATTTTTCTTGAATATCTTTAAAGTATAGAATCTCTGCGCTTAAACCCTTTACATCTACTTTACCCATGGGGTTTACAAAAATAGAGTCCGCTACGGAATTTAAATAGTAAGACTTTTGGCTATACACATCTGCATAAGCATACAGAAATTTACCTGAATTTTTAAAGGATTTTAGTTCATCTCTAATGGCTTTTATTTGCGCAAGTCCGGAGTTTAAGACATTTGTTTGAAGGCTGATTCCAATGATTTTTGGGTCTCTACTTGCTTGTTTTATAGCATCTAACAACCGATTTAGCCCTAAGTCCTGATTTTCAGCATCAAAAAGATCATCAAATTGCTCAAAATTACGAGGAACATAGTCTTTAATTCTTTGATCTAGTTTGATTTCTAAAACTGAATTGGCTGTAAATGATGGTTTTTTATTTTCTATAAGCAAAGAGGTGACAATCCCAATAATGAATAAAAATAGAAGCAGTAGTATTGACGAACCTAGCATCAATAAAAAAAGTTTTTTTAAAAATTTCATGTATTGGTTTTATCCATTGATTGAATATTTATATATAAACTAAATATTTTTTAATTTTATTAAAATCATCTTCCTCATATCTTAGCTATGCTCTAAAACTTGATAAAGAAAGATTGATAATAAATCCTTTAAAAACCTATATGTTTTGAGTATTTTAAAAAAGAATCCTTTTTAAAACAAAAACATGTAGTTAAATTTGTAATTCCAAATATAGCTCTTTCGCATGAAAAGGTGCCGAGGTATGTCTTTATAAAATGCTTAAGAATCTTTATCTTATTCATTAGAAAGACACTTACAAGCAAATTTGTTTTTTCTTGTAAAAATTGCTATATTGAAAGGAGCTGAGGATTAAATAATGATTTTTGTCAAGTTGAAGAAACCATGACCACGCTTACTAATAATACAAATTTAGAGTCAAATATATGAGAACATTGATATTTTTACTTTTTTCAACAATCGCTTTTAGTCAAGTGCAGCCTGGTGGTTGGAGTTTTGGTTTAGGAGTTAATTTTGTGGATTATACAGCAACGCTTGCAAAAAATCAATTTGGAACTGTTCAGACTACACTAGATTTTAAACCAGGTGAATATTTTAATACTGGAAACTGGAATTTAGGATTCCCTAGAATTAACGCTACCTATTATTGGAAGAAAAATATTGCCATTGATGCCGCTTTTTCTTTAAATAGAATTGAGAGGATTGGTGATAGTGGCTTTAATAGCGATAACGATGAATTTATTTCAGTAGACTTGAATGCAGAATACCGATTGCTGAATTCTTCATTTTTAATACAACCCTATATATTGGCTGGCTTAGGAATTACAAAAGCTCCAATAGTATCAAATGTAGGAATAGCTTTAAATACAGGGGTTGGTTTAGATCTATGGACCAGAGGTAATTTTGGATTCTTTACCAAAACTATGTTTAGATATGGTGGTGCTGATGCAAAGCTTTTACCACACACACTCCATACTCTTGGTCTCAATTATAGAATGAGTTCTTACAGAAAATCTAGATCTAGAGGAGGGTGTTTGGTGAATAAGAGGTTTTAATATTCTTAGAAATCAAAATGGATATTTATTTGCAATTTTTCTTAGGTCATAATTTCTAAAATTTTCAGAGAAATTCCTGAAAATAACTGTTTATAGAAAAAACATAAGCAACTAAAAATCAGCGAAACTTATAGCATTTAATAGTGTTCTATGAAACACTCATTATAGTGGAAGGAAAATATAAATTATTTGTTTTGATGGAGGTTATTTTTAATTTAGCAGAGAAAAAAATACAATTCACGATTTTAATCCCTTGTTTTTAAATATGCTACACAATCTCTAGTCTTATGAAAAAGTAGATGAGAAGAAATCAGTCTAGGAATAATTTTAACTTTTTTCATTAGTTGCTCAGGCTGATCTTGAACTCCTACAAACATTACTTCTTTTCCTTTTTCAAAAAGTATTTCTACAAAATCCTCTAGCACATAGATTCCCGAAAGACCAAGATATTGCATCTTATGCATGTCAATAATGATGGTTTTTGAGTTTTCAGGAACTTTAATTAATAATTGATTAAAGCTATTGGTAGAGCCAAAAAAAAGTGCGCCTTCAACTTCTATTATATAAATATTTTTTCTGAGTTCTTCAGCTATTTCTACAGAATCAAGCCTATCTGATTTTTCTTTTAATTGCGTCAATTCTGATTTTTTCTCGGTGAGGTCGCCAATTTTTTTTACAAATATAAAAGAGGCAATCACCAGTCCAATAGCCACTGCATAAACCAGATTCCATAAAGAAGAGAGAAGAAATACCGTAACTAGTATCAATACTTCGCCTTTTGGAATATGAAAGATTACTTTGATTCCCTTAAAATCTATCACACTAATCCCTACAGTTATTAAAATACCAGAGAGTACTGCCATAGGTATTTTAGAGGCGTAAGGGCTTAAGAAAAAAACAATTAATAAAAGGAAAATTCCTGTAATCATTCCAGATAATATTGTTCTCCCGCCTGCTTTTATGTTTACTACCGTTGTTACCGTTGTTCCTGCGCCTGGTATACCGCCAAAAAAAGCAGCAATGCTATTTCCAATTCCTTGACCAATTAATTCTTTATTAGGCTGATGTTTTGTTTTTGAAAGATTATCAGCAACCACAGAGGTAAGTAGAGAGTCTATTGCGCCAAGAAGGGCTAGCATAATTGCTGAAGATAAATAAGGAGTAAGGGTGCTTAATTTAAATTCTGTAAAAATTTTGAGATTGGCATCTGGAAGCCCAGCTGGAATTTTTTGAATCGATTTATAGTCTAAATCAAAAATCAGTGCAATTGAAGAAACTACAATGATAGCTAGCAAGCTGCTAGGTATTTTTGTGGTGATTTCTTTAAATCCAAAAAACAAAATAAGGGTTCCAAGCACCATCATAAATTCTGTAAGATTTATCTGTTGAACTGCTCTTGGAAAAGCTTTTATAGTTCCTATTACCCCTGAAGATGCTCTTTTAGCAATATTTTTTGCTTCGGTATAGATGTCTTTTTCACTGATTTTTGATGTGTGCGAAGAAACTTCAGTTAACTTAGTTATATCAAGGTGATCTTCTTGAGATGCTTTTTCAAGCATTTTCATGAGTAAAACCTCTTCCGCCTCAGACTTAAATTGTGCTACAAACTCTTTGTCTTTAGCGGGTTCATAGCCAGTACTTGACAGTAGCTGTGTAGCAATAATCATAATACCAATAGCGCTCATAAAGCCTGAGATAACAGAGTAGGGGACATATTTTACATATTTACCAACTCCCAAAAGCCCAAGAGAAATCTGGAGAATACCAGCTATTAGAAAAATAGTGAGAATGATAGGTAATGCTTTAGAGAGATCGCCATCATTTGCAGATAAAACATTTGCAATCACCACCATACTGATGGCTGTCATTGGAGCTGTTGGACCTGATATCTGGGTATTGGTGCCACCAAAAAAAGCAGCAAAAAAAGAAACAAAGATAGCCCCATAAATACCTGCGACTGCACCTAGTCCTGAGCTTACTCCAAATGCTAGCGCCAGGGGCAGGGCAACAATTCCTGCGGTAATTCCTCCAAACAAATCACCTTTTATATGGTGTAGATCAAACCGTTTTTTCATATCATTTTAAATGATGTTAATATTTTTTATGATTGGTTTGGGTAGTTTTTGATTTTGTTATTTTAGTACTGATATTCAATATCTGGGTTTGGTGCGTCTTCACCAAAGGTTGGGATATAACTTAATATCTAAGTTGAAGACGCGAGTATTGCCCTGTAAAAAGTATTAATTGGTAATCTTCTTTTTTGTTGTTTTAGCGGATTTCATAGGTCCAAGTCTATCTGTTGAACATCTAAAACCGATGTAATTAGTAGACATGTACTCTGGTAAGTATCTTCTTTGTGAAGGGTCTAACCAATATTCTCTATCTCTCCAAGATCCACCTTTGTATACTCTTGACTTATCGCTTACCAATGTATATCTTTTTTTGGTGTCATAATTTTGTATCAACAATCCTCCCTCACCTATTTGTCGATCTTTTACAGGGGAGTTATACATTCTAGTCTTTTGGTCTAGCTCATCTTTTCTGTAGTGCTTTGTAGACTGAAGGTCTCCATCTCTATAGTTGATATTATTGGCTCGATCGTAATTTTTTCTCATATATACATCGCTAATAGAAACAGGTTCATATTGCACACTTCCAGGAAGTGCTTTTGGAATTAGCCTACCGTTGTCAAGCGTATCAAATTTTACAGAAGCATCATCAACAATTACGGCTATTCCATCTTCACCTATACTCTTTTTCATAAATACGTTTCCTCTGAAGTAATTGAAATCACTATCATTACTATCAATGATAGGTCTATATACATCTGCAACCCATTCAGCAACATTTCCAGACATATCATACAATCCATAGGCATTTGGCTTGTATGACTTAACAGCATTTGTAATATCGGCACCATCATTACTCCAACCTGCTAAACCGCTGTAATCTCCTTTGCCCTGTTTGAAGTTTGTTAGTTGATCACCTTTAGCCTTTCCACCACCTATTCTTGTGTATTTTCCATTCCAAGAATATTTTTTTCTACCCTCTATGTTATTCCATTTTCTATTGCCAGTAATAGATTTTGCAGCGAATTCCCACTCTGCTTCGGTGGGTAATCTAAAGCTAGGCATTAATATGCCATTGCTTACACCAACAGAAGGCACAGTTGTTTCATTAACCTTTCTAGCTAAAAAACCTTCTTTATCTTCTCCACTAATGGTGTCAGTTCTGTAATAATCGTTAGGATTACTTAAGTAGGCCTGTGTGTCAAACCTTCTATTATTATCCGTAACAACAGAGTCTGATATTTTTTCGTAAGAATTTCGGATTAACTTTTTGTCAATTAATATACGTTCATTAACTATATCAGTTCTCCATTTGCAATATTGGTTGGCCTGTAACCAACTAACACCAACAACAGGGTATTTTGAATATGCAGGATGACGTAAGTAATTTTCAGTTAAAAGTTCATTAGACCCCAAAACTTCTCTCCATACCAATGTGTCTGGTATAGCAGAATGATAAATATCTTTGTAATTTAATTCACTTGGTGGATACAAGCGTTCCATATATTCAAGGTAAAACATGTATTCATTGTTTGTAACCTCTGTTTCGTCCATGTAAAAAGAGCGCACTTGTTGTTTTGTTGGAGTTGTGTTCCAGTCAAACATTACATCATCTTGCACCCCACCCATGGTAAAGGTCCCGCCTTCGATAAGTACCATCCCTGGAGGGGTTTTTTGTTCTTTGTGTTTCCTATTGCTCGTAAAACCAGCGTTGTCTTTATCCGTAGCGCTCCAACCAGTAAGAGATGAACCTCCTTCGCTGTTCTTCATGTTGTTACAACTTAACATAAAGACAGAAAAGGAAATGCAAGTAAGGTATCTAAATATGATTTCAATTTTCTTCATCAAACGATATTATTGTTTCAATTAATCATTAATTATTGCAATTTACGCTAAAAAGAAAAAATTGCAAGTTTAATTATGCTTATCAATTACTTTTTTTTTGTACTCAATATTATTAGCTTCATTTTTACTACAGTTTAGCGATACGAAATCTTGTAAAAATTTAGCCTAATTGAATGTCTATAAGAATTGTAACGCATAATATGGCTGTTTATTGCCTTGTTTTTTGGAAATAGCTACTATTAGCTTAATCTGTTTAAATATAGGGGTAATTGATAGATCTAAATGATTTATTGTTTAGATAAACACAAAACTTAGTCTAAAATATAAGATTCAACTTTACGATAAATTCATAAAATATTAAAAAATTGGTGGTTTTTGTAAAAAAAAGTATTGCTAAATATTGAATCCATTGGTTTTTTTGACTAAAACATGAAATGATATTTTTGATTTTCAGTTGAAAAAGAATCATCTTTGTTATAGATTTATCAAGGACTTTATAGATATGATTCTCGGATTTCAATGCTCTGTAACGCTTATAAAGGAGTTATTAAAATAATTTTTTTAACTGTTCCTAGGTACTATTTGCAACCGATAAACGTTGTGACTAAAAAATAAATTAATTTGAAAAAATATATAGCGCTAATTCAGAATTTTGTAGTTGTTTTTTTTGGTGTTTTACTGTTTTTTAATATAACTTCTTGTAAATCAAATAAAGAGCTGGTAAGCTCATCTTCATTAAGAAATTTATCTACCAAAAAGATTATTCGAAATCATACCCGAAATTCGTTTAAGCACAAAACTGTTAGTGCAATGATGAGCGCTAATCTGCATAGAGCAAACAAAGCTTTAAAAGCAAATATTAAGTTGAGGGTTAAAAAAGATAGTATTGTTTGGTTAAGTGCCTCTAAGTTTGGAATTACTTTTGCCAAATTTATTGCTACAAGAGATAGTGTAAAGGTTTACAATAAATTTGATAAAACATATTTTGCGGGCGACTTTACAATTGTTCAAAAAATATTGGGTGCACCTGTAGATTTTTTACAATTGCAAAATATATTATTCGGACAAGCATTGGTGAGTATTGATTCTGAGGATTACCATTCCTCTGTTTTTAAAAATTCCTACAAATTGGAACCTAAAAAAGAGCAAGAGCTTCTCTCTTATTTCTTCTTGTTTGACCCTTCAAATTTTAAAATAAAGCAACAAACTATTCAGGAGATAGCAACAAAAAAAACGATGAATGTAGCATACGATTCGTATCAAAAAATAAACAACACCTTTTTTCCGAAAAAGATGGAGGTAACTTCTAATTCGAAAGAAAATAGCATAGCTATTGATTTTAAAAGAGTGGCTTTTGATCAAAAATTATCTTTTCCTTTTCATATTCCTAGTAATTATCAAAAAATTAGTATCAAGTAATTAAAGATGCGATATACTCATATCATTATTTCAACCTTTTTTTTATTGTTTGCTACTTGTGTGCAAGGACAACAATCTTCCAAAAGAAAAGTGTTAGAAGCAAAAAGAAAACAATTACAAAAAGATAAAATTTATATAAATGCTTTGCTATCAAATACTAAGAGAAAAGAGGAAAATTTGAGTTTAGAACTCAATGACTTGAATGACAAGATTCAGATTAGTAAAAAGATTATTTCTGTTATTTCAAAAGAATCTTCTGAATTGGAAAAAGAAATTGATGTAAATGAATCTGAGATCAACAGAAATAAAAGTGAACTAAAGGCTCTAAAAAAAGATTATAGTGACTTGATTTACAAATCATACAAAAGTAAATCGAGAGAACAGAAGTTGCTTTTTTTGTTTGCTTCGGAGAATTTTACACAAGCTTTCAAACGTTTTAATTATATGAAGCAATTCAATGCGCATCGAAAGAAACAAATTGAAGAAATCATAAAAAAAACAACTTTGCTATCCTCTTTAAATAGTAATTTAAATAAAAAGCAAAAATCTAAAGATGAGCTTCTTGTACAAAAAAAAAGAGCTCAAAATTCGGTTAATAGCAAAAAGAAAAAGCATCAAAATTTGATTGTTCAATTAAAAGGCAAGGAATCAAAATACAAAAAGCAGATTGAGGAATTTATAGCAAGTGAGCAACGCATTAATATAAAAATCGACCAACTAATTAAAGACGCCATAAGAGCTTCAAACTTAAAAGCATCAAAAACAAACACCTCATTCAGACTTACAGCAGAGGCAAAGATTTTAGCAACAAAGTTTTTTCAAAACAAAGGAAAACTTCCATGGCCAGTAGCCAAAGGCTATATATCTACATTTTATGGAAAGCAACCACACCCTGTGTATAAGTCGCTTACCATTCAAAGCAATGGCGTTAGAATTACCACGAATGAAGGCAGTAAGGCACGGGCTGTTTTTGACGGAACTGTTATTGCAATACAGTTAATGGATGGAAACAAAAAAACCGTTCTAATTCAACATGGAAACTACATTAGTGTCTATAAAAATTTAGAAAATATATTTGTTTCTAAAGGCGAAAATGTGCTTACGAAGCAAGAGATAGGAACAATTTTTACAGACAAAATTACCAGTAAAACTATTTTGAGTTTTATGATCAACAATAATTTAAAAACTGAAAATCCTTCGAATTGGATTTATAAGGTAAAATAGTTTTTTTCTTTTGGGTGGCCTTGTAGTATTTACAAAAAATATACCCAGTTAGACACAGTAAATAGTTAGCGTAGAAAAGCTTAATCGATAGTAAGCTTGCTCTTTATACAAGTAAGAAATTCACTTCTTATTTCCTGTTTTTTGAATTCTCCACCATATTCTAGTGTGGTGGTAAAACTTGACTTGTCTTGTATTCCTCTTGTTGATACACAAAGGTGCTTGGCAGAAATCATAACGATTACACTTTCTGTACCTAAAGCTATTTTTAAATCATTCATTATTTGTAAAGACAACCTCTCTTGAACTTGCGGTCTGTGAGCGTAGTAATTCACAATTCTGTTGATTTTAGAAAGACCGATGACTTTTTCATTAGGAATGTAAGCAACATTTGCGTGTCCTATAATCGGCAAAAAATGATGTTCACAGCAAGAATCAATGGTTATGTTTTGTTCAATCAACATTTTACCATAACCATAACTGTTTTTAAATGTTGATAGCATTGGTTTATTTACAGGGTTTAAGCCATAAAAAAGCTCTTTTACATACATTTTTGCGACCCTGTAAGGAGTTCCAGAAAGGCTATCATCTGTAATATCCAAACCTAACACTTCCATTATTTTTGAAAAATGATGCTGAATTTGTTCTATTTTTTCTTCATCTGTTTTTTCGAATGCATCTTTTCTAAGAGGTGTTTCTATGTTTGAAGAAATATGATTGTTGCCAATGATATCAATTTGCTCTAATATTTCTTTTTTCATCTAGTTCTAATATTTTAAATGGGTGAAGATTGAGAGAACTTAGAGTTGCGTTAAATTTCGAGCAATCCTTCAGGTAAAGACAAAATAATTTTTTTTTCATCCTGCATAAGATCCACAATAAATTCATCAACAATAGGTACCAGTACAATTTTTTCTCCTGAACGAATTTCTAGCAAAGACTGGAATGAGTTTTCTTTTAAATCAATTACAACCCCTTTAAAATCAGAGTTTTCATCTTCTATAGAAAAGCCAATAAGTTCTTTGTTGTAAAAATTATCTTCATCAATCGGAGGCAATATATCATTTGGTAAGTAAACATTTGAGTGAATGATAGAAGAAGCTTGCTGTTCAGATTCAATATCCTCAAAGCTTAAACATAATTGGTTTGGGTTGTGAACTGACAGCTTAACCAAGAAGAAAGGAATCAGCTTGTTTTCTAATTCAAGATAAAGTGCTTTGTTTTTTTGGTAATACTCAAAGTTTTCTGCCAAATCGAGCGACAGTATTACATTGCCTTTGTAGCCATGTGTTTTGGTTATCCTACCGAATAGAAAAAAATCACTTTTTTCCATGCCTACAAAAAATTAAGGTTACTTAAAAAACAAGAAGTTCAGCATCTAAAAAATTATATAAAAAAATATAAAATAAAGAATGCCGAAAAGACTTGATGTAAAAACTAGTATAGTTCTGCTTACTTAGATTCAGTAGATTCTGAATCATCAGCTTCAGAGTTTCCTTCTGCAGCATTGGTAATTTCTTGTTCAAGAGCAGCAGAAGCAGCTTGTTGAGCTTCTCTAGCTTGTTCAACACGATCGCTGTTTATCTTTTTTTCTGCTTTTAAAAGCGCGATTTCTGATTCGGCTTTGGTTTTATCAAAAGCAGTTTTAGAAGCTTCATTTTTTACTATCTTCTCTTCAACCCATTTGTTGAACTTTTCTTCCGATTCTGCTTCTGTGAAGGCTCCTTTTTTAACACCTATGGATAAATGTCTTTTTAGAAGAACTCCTTGTTTCGATAAAATCGATTTGGCAGTATCTGTTGGTTGTGCACCGTTTAAAAGCCATTTAAGAGCTGAATCAATATTCAGTTGAATGCTTGCGGGTGTAGTGTTAGGGTTGTATGTTCCTATTTTTTCTAGGTATTTACCATCTCTTTTTGCTCGTGCATCAGCTGCAACAACCCAATAAAATGGTTTTCCTTTTTTTCCTCGTCTTTGTAATCTTATTTTTACTGCCATTGGTTAAAATTATAGGTGCTCGACCTGTTATTAAACATTTATAAACTTTACAAAAGTAGTTTTTTTTACTTAAACCATGGTCAAGAGTATTTATATTTTAATTTAAATGTTTTGGTGTGAGTGTAATTGCACTATAAATCAAGTCAATGAGAGCCTATCGCAAGATTTTTTACGAATAAATCAATCATAAAATTTAAATTTGAGCTTTTAAAAAAGATTGCTTTTAAATGAAAATTATCTCCTACAACGTAAATGGCATAAGGGCTGCCATGAAAAAAGACTTTGTTTTTTGGCTAAAATCAGTTAGCCCCGATGTTATATGTATTCAAGAAACAAAAGCACACAAAGATCAAGTTGACAGAACATTGCTAGATGCTGCGGGTTATCCATTTCAGTACTGGTTTTCGGCAACTAAAAAGGGTTATAGTAGTGTGGCAATATTTTGCAAAAAACGCCCAGAAAACATTGTATACGGAACTGGTATTGATTATATGGACCAGGAGGGTAGAAACCTTAGGGTTGATTTTCAAGATGTTTCTATCATGAGTTTGTATTTACCTTCTGGTACCAATAGCGAAAGGTTGGGGTATAAGTTTCAGTATATGAGGGATTTTCAGGATTACACAAACAAATTAGTTAAAGAATTTCCAAACCTGATTATATCGGGAGACTATAATATTTGTCATGAAGAGGTAGATATTCATAACCCTAAAATGAAAGGTGTTTCGGGTTTTTTGCCAGAAGAAAGAGCTTGGCTTAGCAGCTTTCTCGATGCAGGATTTGTCGATTCTTTTAGACAACAAAACCAAAATGAATGCAAATATAGTTGGTGGAGCTACAGGGCAAATTCTAGGGCAAATAATAAAGGTTGGAGAATTGATTATCAGATGGTAAGTAAAAACATGATGAATAGGATAAAAGATGCTGATATATTTACAGATGTTAAGCATTCCGATCATTGTCCAATTTATTTGGAAATTGATTAACATCTTAAAAGTCTTTAAATTAAAAATTTATATTCACAATTATTAAAATGAAGAAAGCGTATTACTTATTATTCTTTTTACTCATCTTTTATGGATGTGATCAAAAAAATACTGATAAGAAGGTTTTAAGATCTTCAAATGGCGGGTTGAATCATCTATTAGTGGTGATGGACAATGCTCATTGGCACGGACTGGTTGGTGACAAACTCCGAGAAATATTAACAGAACCTGTGCTTGGGCTGCCTCAGCCTGAACCTCAATTTGATGCTTCTCAAATTACAGAAAAAAATATGGGGTCCTTACTAAAGGCTTCGAGAAACATACTGATATTGAAAAAAGGAGAAGCAAATTCATTTGATATTCAAACAGAACTTTGGGCTTCTCCCCAAAAAGTAATTACGATTCAGGGTATTGATGATAAGAGTTTGATTAATAATATTCAAGAGCATGCAAACAAGCTAGTTTTAACTTTTAAAGAGGCAGACTTGTCACTCATCAAACAACGAATTTCAAAAGATTACCATCCAACGGAAGCTATTTCAACGTTTAAAAATCTTGGATTTTCTTTAAAAATACCTTCTTCATTCAAAAAAGTAGAAGATGATGGAGAAATGGTTTGGTATCGAAGCCATATAAATGGAGGAGATAGTATGGAGCTTTTTGCGTACTCATCACCCATTACACCTGAATTTGAATTGATGTCTGATGCGGTTATTGTAAATAGAAATGCATTCGGAAAAAAGTATGTTCCTGGAGAAGCAGGAGGGTCTTATATGATTACAGAAGAAGCGTATACGCCACATATATTTCAAGTTGAAATCAATGGTTACAAGGCTTTTGAGTCAAGAGGAAAATGGGAAGTGAAAGATATGTACATGGCAGGACCTTTTCTGAACTACACTTTTATTGATGATAAGAATGACCGACTGGTAATTGTAGAAGGGCTTACTTATGCGCCTGCAACAAAAAAAAGAGATTACATGTTTGAGCTAGAGGCAATATTAAAAACCATGAAAATTGATTGATTCTTAAAATTGCATTTGTGACTTTAATCCAACAAAACTAAAAACGAATAAAAACATCTACAATATTGATAATGAGTATTTATTTTTTGAATCTGTTTTGTTTATATAACTAATAACATTAAGTTAATACTTAAATTTAGTACTTTAGCGCAAACAAGCACTTCATGAATTATTTTGAACATATTGGGAAGTACTTTTTGATGCTCAAGCATGTTTTTAGAGCGCCTCAGAAAAAGAAGGTGTTTCGAGAAAGTTTGTTTAGAGAAATTGAGGATCTGGGATTAAAGTCTCTAGGAATTGTTGTTTTCATCTCTTTTTTTGTGGGTGGAGTAGTTGCCATACAAACGGCGCTCAACATAGATAGTCCTTTAATTCCGAGTTATCTCATAGGCTTTGCCACCAAAAGAAGCATCATCCTTGAATTTGCACCAACTTTTGTGTCCATTATTTTGGCAGGAAAAGTAGGGTCGTTTATTACATCAAGTATTGGAACTATGAGAGTTACAGAGCAAATTGATGCGCTAGAAGTAATGGGTATCAATTCCTTAAATTACTTGATTTTGCCAAAAGTAGTTGCTGCTTTGTTTTTTTATCCGTTGCTTATAATGCTCTCTATTGTTGTTGGAATCATTGGAGGGTATTTTGCAGGAGTTCTTACAGGCTTGTTTTATGCAAAGGATTACATATTTGGTATTCAGCTTGAATTCGACCCCTATCTATTACAGTACGCAATGATAAAAACATTTGTATTTGCTTTTGTGATTATTACTGTGCCTGCCTACCATGGTTATTATGTGAAAGGCGGTGCGCTAGAAGTAGGAAAAGCCAGCACGGCATCGGTTGTTTGGACAAGCATTGTTATTATTACATTGAACTATTATTTAACTCAAATGCTGCTGAGCTAATGATTCAAGTTATAGACCTTAAGAAAAATTTTTCAGGCTCACCTGTTTTAAAAGGAATCTCAACGATTTTCGAAAAGGGTAAAACCAGTATGATCATCGGTCAGAGTGGTTCGGGCAAAACCGTTTTTTTAAAATGCTTACTGGGGTTGCATTCGCCAGATGAAGGAACGATATTATTTGACAACAGGAAGCACAATGAACTTAAAATAAATGACCAAAGGCAGCTTAGGAAAGAAATTGGCATGGTTTTTCAGGGTGGCGCATTATTTGACTCCTTAAACGTTGAAGAAAATGTGATGTTTCCCTTAAAAATGTACACCAAACAAACTCATCAGGAAATGAGGGAACGAGTAAATAGTGTGTTGGAAAGGGTAAATCTTAAAAATTCTCAGCATAAGTTACCTGCAGAGCTTTCAGGTGGAATGCAAAAGCGTGTTGCTATTGCTAGGGCAATTGTAATGAATCCGAAATACTTGTTTTGCGATGAGCCAAACTCTGGATTGGACCCCAAAACAGCTATTTTGATTGACAATTTGATACAAGAAATTACCAAAGAATACGATATGATCACCATCATTAATTCTCACGACATGAATTCGGTTATGGAAATAGGTGAAAAAATCATGTTTTTAAATCATGGGCAGAAAGCATGGGAGGGGAGTAATGAAGAAATTCTAAAAACAGACAATGAAACAGTTGTTGATTTTGTGTACTCCTCAAATTTGTTAAAAAAAGTGAGAAAAGCTTACTTAATGGAGATGTGATTTTAATATTTTTTTTCTAAATGGTAATTTCCCTCCGTATTTACTTTAATGTTGATACTTTATGCTGCAAAATTTTAACTAATAAAAATTTATGTTGATTGCACAAGAAATTGTAAATCAAAAAGAAGCATGGCTTTCTGGGGTAGTAGTTTTTATTACTTTATGCATTGCAATCTTGAGTTTTTTCTATCAAAAAAAACTCATAGCCATTTCAATATTTTTTATTTCAAAACAACAGACCGATCGACTACAGGAGAATGAACGCTTTTTCACGCCATTTTGTTTGTTGTTTTTTATAGTCAAGCTGAATGTTATTTCGCTACTCATTTATTTAATAACTACACATTTTAGAGTTCATTTACCTTTTGAAGATGGATTTCAGAATTTTATATACTTCAATGCCATTACTTTTTCTTTTTTTACAGCGCATGCCTTACTTAGAAGGTTGCTTTCCTTTGTATTGGATTATGAGGCTCTTAAGAAGTTTAGTTCAGACTGGGTAAACTACTCCAATAATCTAATTATTTGGTTATTGCCAGTTCTTATTGTGGCTATTTACAACAAGAGTGAATATGAATGGGTTATTTTATCACCATTGGTAATGTTGATGTTTTTATTACTACTTAGGTTTGTTTTTTTTGTAATCAATCACAGGAAAGATATTTCAAATTCAACCTTGTATTTTATTTTATACCTTTGCACTTTCGAAATTATACCTTTATTATTTTTAGTCAGACTAGCAGCATAGCAAAGATTTATGAAAGTAAAAAGCATTTTGGTTTCTCAACCTCCACCAGAGACAGATAGTTCGCCTTATTTTGATTTAGAACAAAAGCACAAAATCAAAATTGATTTCAGACCTTTTATTTTTGTAGAAGGTTTGCCAGCAAGAGAAGTGAGAGCTCAAAAAATTGATTTATCAAATTATACCGCAGTGCTCTTAACCAGTAGGAATGCAGTTGACCATTATTTTAGAATGGCTGAGGAAATGCGTTTTGCAATACCAAATACTTTGAAGTATTTTTGTCAGAGTGAGGCCATTGCCTTCTACCTCCAAAAATACATAGCTTACAGAAAAAGAAGAATTTATGTAGGCGGAAAAAGTTTTACGGATTTGGTAACACAGGTTGAAAAATTCAAACAAGAAAAGTACCTACTACCTTCTTCAGACAAACTTAAACCAAGCATTCCAAAAATATTAGATGATTTAAAAATTGACTGGAATAGGGCAGTTCTATTCAGAACTGTAGCAAGTGACTTGTCAAACTTAAAAGAAGTTTCTTACGATATTTTGGTTTTTTTCAGTCCATCTGGCATTGAATCTTTATTCAAAAATTTCCCTGACTTTGAGCAAAATAACATAAAAATAGCTGTGTTTGGTAACTCTACTACCAAAGCTGCTATAGCTGCAGGTTTGAAGTGTGATATTGAAGTACCTACTCCAGAAAGCCCCTCTATGACGATGGCTTTGGAAAAGTATATTGTTGAAGCGAATAAAGGTTAGTCTTTTTAGTAAATTCAGTGAGGTGGTTTGAATGTAGTTTAAGTTGATAACCTTATTGTTTAATATCAAATTTATGACAAAAAAGGAACGAGTAGACTTTACTATAAAAACACTCGAAGAGCTATTTCCAGAAACTCCAGTACCACTAACCCATAAAGATCCATTTACATTATTGATTGCGGTTCTATTATCTGCTCAAAGCACAGATAAAATGGTAAATGTAGTAACGCCAAAGTTGTTCGAAAAAGCAAATAATCCTTTTGATATGATCAAGCTTTCGGTGGATGAAATAAGAGAGATTATAAAACCTGTAGGATTATCTCCAGCCAAGTCAAAAGGCATTCATGGTCTTTCAAAAATTCTAGTTGAAAACTATGACGGACAAGTGCCAAAAACAATTGAAGCGCTTGAAGAGTTTCCAGCAGTTGGGCATAAAACAGCATCGGTGGTGGTTAGTCAAGCATTTGGTATACCAGCATTTCCTGTAGATACTCATATTCATAGACTCATGTATCGCTGGAATCTTAGCAACGGAAAAAATGTAATTCAAACTGAGAAAGATGCCAAAAGATTATTTCCAAAAAAGTTGTGGAATAAATTGCATCTTCAAATTATTTATTATGGTAGAAAATACTCTCCAGCAAGGGGTTGGGATATAAATAAAGACATCATCACCCAAAAAATAGGCAGAAAATCTTTGTTAAAACAATTTGAAGATTAAAATAAATACACCCCCAACACCCCAAGAAAAATACATGCATCGCTGTATTGCCCTTGCTAAAAATGGCATTGGCAAAACCTATCCAAATCCTATGGTTGGTGCAGTGATTGTTCATCAAGGAAAGATTATTGGCGAAGGATGGCACGCAAAAGCAGGAGAGGCGCATGCAGAGGTAATTGCTATACAATCTGTGAGTGATCAAAGTTTATTGCCAAAATCCACTATCTACGTAAGTTTAGAGCCATGTAGTCACTTTGGTAAAACACCACCTTGTGCAGACTTAATTATCAATAAAAAGATTAAAAATGTAGTAATTGGCAGCATAGACCCACATAGTAAAGTTGCGGGTAGGGGTATTGAGAAGCTTCGTAACGCTGGATGCCAAGTGGTTGTGGGGGTACTCGAGAGCGAATGCAACGATTTAAATAAGCGATTTTTTAAATACCATCAACAAAATAGACCTTATATTTTTTTGAAATGGGCACAGACCAAAGATGGTTTTATGGATATTGTAAGGAGCAATGATTCAAAAAAGGAGTCTCATTGGATCTCTAATTCAGTTTCCAGACAATTAGCACACAAGCTTCGTGCTCAAGAGCAAGCGATTTTGGTAGGGTGCAATACTGTTTTGAATGACAATCCAAAATTAACCTGCAGAGATTGGTTTGGAGAAAACCCGCTAAGGTTGGTAATTGATAGCAAACAAAGAATATCAAAGAATCACCATATTTTGAGCGATCGTCAAAAAACAGTTGTTTTTAATAAAGCTGATAACAATGATCTTTTATCTGAATATGTTGGTTTAGAGAAGTTAGATTTTAAGGAAAATATACCAGGTCAGATTTGCAATTATCTCTATGATTTACAAATTCAATCCGTGATTGTAGAAGGAGGACTGGCAACACTTCAGTCTTTTATTGATGCAAACTTGTGGGACGAAGCACATGTTTTTTCAGGCAATGTCATTTTTGAAAAAGGACTGAATGCTCCTGAATTAAAGGGTGCTAAATCACATGATGTTTACCTTCAAGGAGATGTTTTGTCAGTTTTTTACAACGATTTCTTTAAGACTTATACGTAAATATATTTCCACAAATCTTTATTGTCATCCAATAAAAAATCCATCATTCAATAAGCATGAATGATGGATTGGTAATTAGTTTGATAATTTCTATGAAAAATTCACGGAAAGAATTATCTTTTTATAACCTTGATATTTTTGTAACCAACTAAACCAAAAGTTACTGCTGGAATTACAAAACTCAAGAAGTTGTTTTTTGATTCAATAGTGTATGAAGTTGCATCTATAGTCTTTGCCATGTCTCTTGTGTCATTATTGCTAACATTGATGCCAATAATAAAGGATGTTTTTTTATTTTTTCATGCTAAAAAAATATTGATTTTCAGTATTTTCGAATAATTAATAACCGCTTACCTATTCAAGTATACCCAACCAATTTTAGGCTCTCTTCCATCTCCAAAATCAATCATGTAGTAGTAGGTACCTACGGGTAAGCTTTGATTTTTAAAGAAGACTACGCCATTATTACTAGTACCATCCCAGCTATTTTGATCGCTAGTACTATGGCTAATTGATGTCTTAGATGATTTTTGACTATCAGTTCCGTATTCTTTTTTCTTGTACACCAAATCCCCCCATCGATTGTAAATTTCCAAGGAATTGTTTGGGTGGTGATCCAAACATTTAATCGTGAAATTATCGTTGATTCCGTCGTTGTTTGGCGTAAACTTATTGTAAACTGATATACAATAAACTGCGAGCGTTACCCCCGACACATCTTCAATACAATTATTTTTTTCGTGAGTAGCTATTACAAAATACTGGTTATTGTGAAACTCCTCCTCAACCTCAGTTATCGTAAGCTCTGAAGTGTCTGTTCCACTATAGGTGCTATTGTCCATCAAGGCAATTCCACTTAAAGAAGGATCACCTAAATACCATTGATAAGTGATAAAATCTGATGGAACCTCCTCCGAACCATTTGGTAACGTTGTGCTGCGTATTAATGTTTTAGATTGAAAAACTGCATTTTCTCCTTCATTTACTTCTAGGTTTTTCTTATCTAATGTTACTGAAATTTCTGCCTTTTCATAACCTACTTCATAATCTAGGTAAAGGATTTCAGCAATTCCAAGATCCAACTCGCATTCTCCTTCATTTTTACTTTTCATCATCATTGGATAGCTACCTCTTTCTAGGTTTTCGAATCTTGGTAGATCTTGCCATGTAGCTCCCCCATCTTTTGAGTAAAGGAATGCTCCATTTCCACCTTGCTGACCTTTTATTTCAATAACTCCTGTTGGTTCATCACAGGTAATATCCATTTTTTCTTTCTCGGCACTCAAATCAAACTCATTGTTGTAAACAACTTCTACAGAACGCTCTATCTCACAATCAAAATTATTTAGATCTCTTATTTTTAAATCATATTTACCAGCTCCTTTATTAAAAATATTGGTAGTGGTCCAGTTACTATCATTCCAGTCTGCTGATTCCTGTTTGATTTGATACTGATATTCACCTGTTCCAAATTCACCATTTACTACAATATCAGTTCTTGGAACCAAACAAGTTACCATTGCTGGTGGTGCTATATTAGCTTCTATGCTAAGATCTTCAGTTTCTATAGTAGTTTTTATGGCAATAAAACAACCAGTATTATTTGGGTCTACAATTTCTATGTCATAAGTTTTGGCAATCAAACCATCGTACTTGGTTTCTGTAGACCATTCGCTCCAATTTGTGCTTTCCTCCTCCTTAATTCTATAGTTGAGAACACCACTTTTTCCTCCGCTAGCAGCTACAATTACTTCCGCTGTTGGGTTTTTACAAGAAACCTTGGTTTGACTTTGAATACTTGCTATTACATCGTTTAGGTTGTTGTAAGTAATTACTTGGGTAAGCTCAATTATACAAAGCTCATTCTGTTTGTCTTTTATTCTAATGTTATAAGTGCCATCTGATAAGTTTTCAAAATTATTGCTAGTGTTCCACACACTGCTATATGATAATTCGTCAGATTTTTTAATTTGAAACTCATAGACACCACTACCTCCTGCGCCAATTACTTGAATACTTGTAGTAGGTAAGTCACAGAAAACTTCTTTTCTTCCATCAATTGAAGCAGAAATATTATTGTCTTCTGGCAGAATTGTAGCTTCAATCATTTTAAAACAAGTTTGATTGCTAGCATCTTCTACTCGAATTTCATATACTTTTTCTACCAATCCCTCAAATTTATTTGATGAACTCCAAGCACTCCAAGCGCCTCCATCTTTTTCTCTAATTTGGTATTTAAAATTTCCGCTTTCTCCCCCGCTAGCAGCTACAATCATTTCCGCTGTTGGGTTTAAACAAGATACCTTGGTTTGACTTTGGATACTAGCTTGTACATCATATTGGTTACTATATTTAATTTCCTCTAATTTCTGAATCTCGCAATTTGAGTTTGATGCATCTCTCGCTTTTATGCTGTAATTACCTTCTTTGAAATCAAAATTTGTGAAACTTGTAGCATCACTCCAGTTCATACCAATTACGGAATTATCTAAATCTTCAATTTGATATTCATAATTTCCACTACCACCCGTAATAGTTGGCTGAAGATTTGTGGTAGACAAGTGACAGTATACATTTCTATCACCGTTTATTGCTAAGCTTATATTGCTATTTTCTGTTTCTATGGTGGTTTCTTGCGCATTGAAACAGTTCGTATTTGAAGGATCTCTTGCTTCTATTTGATAAATTGCAGCTATCAAACCAGTGTATTGAGTTTGCCCACTCCAGCTACTCCAAGTTCCACCAATCTTTTCTTTAATTCTATATTCTAGTGTTCCACTGCCCCCTCCACTGGCTTGTGCAGTAAATTCAGCAGTAGGGTTTAAGCAAGACACTTTAGTTTTGTTTGTTATAACTATAGATACATCGAACTGATTATTATAAGAAATGCTCTCTGTGATTTCTTCTTCGCAGTTTACATTCACACTGTCTATTACTTTTATATTGTAAGAACCTTCCGAGAGGTTATCAAAAGTTCCACTATTACTCCAAGTAGTACCCCAGTTAGCGCTGGTATTTTTGATTTGATATTGATAACTACCACTACCACCACTACCTGCAACCACAATCTTTCCTACTGAATTTTTGCAAGACGTGTCTTCTTTACCAACTAATCCTAGACCTACACCTGCAGCGCTATTGTAGTTAATCGTTTGATTCAATATCTTTTTGCTATCTGGTTTTGCGCTATCGGTGACAATTACTTGGTAGTTTCCTGATTCGCTAACAGGAATGTTTGCTACAGAGCCAACGCTGGTAAGGCTGCTGCCAGCTTTACCAAACTGGTAACTATAACTTCCGCTGCTAGAAATATTTACAGAAATTGAGCCAGCTGTAGCGCAAGTAATATCTTGCCCTGAAATAGATGCAGCAATGTCACAATCTGTATAATTGAATGAAACTGTTACTAAATCAACGTGTCTGCTGCCAGGATCACTTACATCAAATCTTATTTCTTTTGTAGGAGCTATTGATGTCCATACCAAATGCCCACCTTCATTAACAGCCCCTCCACGTTTCTTTATCCAGCCATCAGACGCACGCATCTCTAGTGATTCAGTGACTAAGGTGGGTTTAATGTTAAAATTTCTAAAGTAAGTAACATCGTGGAAATCTAAATCAAGATCAGTAATAGGCTTTGAAAAGGTCATTACAAAAGTGTAATAATTAACTTCGGATTCACCCACAACTAAATTTGGATTGATATTAATATAAGATCCTTGGTCTTTAATTTTAGACCTTCCGTTTGTAAATCTTACACCCACAGGTTCTCCCTGAATATAAACTGTACCAGCACTTCCGCCACCTCTATAATCTGCTGTAAAATCGCTGTAACAGTAAGCCGCTGGAGTCTGCGACTGGCTTTCAGCCAGTGCAATGCTCTCAATACCTGTTAGTTCATTGCCAGTAGATTCACTGAATATATCCCCAGGATTACTTGCGATTGTGTTTAAAGCAAAGCATAACACAAGAACATTCAAAACATACTTAAATATGTTTTTGGTATCACCACCAACGCTTTGCCTATTTTTTAATTCAAGTTTGTTACTATTATTTTTCATTGCCTTTTTTTTTTAAATTATTACCCAAAGTGTTTTGATCTAATTAAAATGAAAATCAGCTTACCTAACACCTTGTTTGGTGTTTTTAGTGGCTCAAAAATCAGTGCTTAAATAATAAGATTAATATTTAACGATTTTTTTTGAGTTTAGAACTGCGATTTTAAGTCTATTTAACTTTTTTAATTCCTATTACTACTATAATTCATTCTGTAACTAAGATAGTGATTTTCTTTGAAAAGAACAAACTGTATTGGTTTTTTCTTTCTTATTTGGAGATGGGTTTTGATTTTTAGTTCAAAAAGACTATTTTTGAATTAAATACATTTTGCTTATAAAAAAACACTACTCACTAATTTCATAGATTTAACACATGAATTCAACTCAAATGCATGACAGTGCTTTGGTAAGTAATTATGTAAATGGAAATGAGTCTTGTTTGGATATACTTTTAAATAGACACCAACCACGAGTATTCAACTTCATTTATTCCAAAGTTCTTGACAAAGAAACAGCCGAAGACATTTTTCAGAACACCTTTATTAAGGTTATTAGAATTTTAAAAAAAGGAGGCTATAAAGAAGAAGGAAAATTTTTGCCATGGGTAATGAGAATTGCTCACAACATGGTGATTGATCACTTTAGAAGCAAAAAAAGAACATCTTCTTTGTTTTTTAGAAACACGGATGATTTTGATATTTTTTCAACTATCAGTGATGATGTGATGAATGTAGAAAGCGAAATCATACAGACACAAGTTTATGAAGAAGTCAGGACACTTCTCACACACCTACCTAAAAGTCAGGAAGATGTTTTGCGTATGAGGATTTTTAAAGACATGAGCTTTCAAGAAATTGCCGAAAACACAAATGTAAGCATCAACACCGCCTTAGGGAGAATGCGGTATGCTTTGATCAACTTGAGGAAACTTGCACAAAAGAAAGGCGTATTGTCTTATCCCTTAGCATAAATCACCAACTTATTTAAGAGCTATTAAAGTAGGATTTTAATACTTTTTTTGATGTTTTTATTTATTATTATAGAATAAGGCATAAATTTGATAAGAACCATAATAACATAGCATGTCGGTAATTGTAGCCATATCCTCCATAAATCAAGCATTACAACAAAATTCTTTTCAGGCGTTGTCTTACGCAAGAGAATTAGCCAATCAACTGAACAAACCCCTGATTGGTATTATAATTAACTCTGGAGAGGAGAAAAAACTATCAACCTACGGTGTAGATAAAACAATCTTGATAAAAGATGAAAGTCTCGATACTTTTAATGCCAAGAAAATAGCAAGTATATTTACAGAAATTGCCATAAAAGAGGGGGCAACCCATCTAGTTTTTGAAGCTACCAATAGCGGAAAACAAGTAGCTCCTATGGTAGCGATGCATCTTCATGCTGGGTATGTTAGCGGCGTTGTTGGTCTTCCAGACAGCATAGAACCATTTGTGGTAAAACGAAAAGTTTTTTCTAACAAAGCTTTTGCAAATGTTAAAATCAATACAGAAATAAAAGTTCTATCGCTTGCCAATAATTCATTTGCCATTTCAGAAGAGCCAAAAGAGGAGGTTTTTGAAGAATTTTTGCCAGAAATGCCAGAAACAAATATTTTATCATCCTTTGAAGAGACTTCTAGCGAAAAAGTGAGCATATCAAACGCAACTGTGGTAGTGTCTGCTGGTAGAGGGCTGAAAGCACCAGAAAATTGGAAAATCATCGAAGACTTAGCTGATGAATTAAACGCAGCTACAGCATGCTCAAAACCAGTATCGGACATGGGTTGGAGGCCCCATAGCGAACATGTAGGGCAAACAGGCAAACCTGTTGCTTCTGATTTGTACATAGCCATAGGTATTTCAGGAGCAATTCAGCACTTGGCAGGCGTAAATGCTTCAAAAGTAAAAGTAGCCATCAATAATGATTCAGATGCGCCCTTTTTTAAAGCTGCAGATTATGGTATGGTGGGGGATGCTTTTAAAATATTGCCTGAATTGCTGGATGAAATAAGAACTTTAAAGAGTGAGTCTTAACCAATACAGCATTTTTTTTCTAATACTACTGCTCTAAAAGTGCTACTGCCATTATGGCATTCATTCAAAAATATTGTACCTTTAGATTTCTAAATTTAAAGGATGGTTACCGAAAAAATTATTGAAGAGAAAAAGCAAGGAAAAGCACTCATACATACTCAAAATCCTAAGAACAAGAAAAAACTATACATAGAAAGCTTTGGCTGTCAAATGAATATGAATGATAGTGAGATTGTAGCTTCCATATTAAGCGATTCGGGCTACAACACTACTCATCAAATGGAGGAGGCAGACTTGATTCTGGTAAACACTTGTTCCATTAGAGAAAAAGCCGAGCAAACGGTTAGAAAACGTTTGGAGCTTTACAATGCAGCCAGAAGGTCTAAACCAAGCATGAAAATTGGCGTGCTTGGATGTATGGCAGAGCGTTTAAAAATTAAGTTTTTGGAGGAAGAAAAAATGGTAGACCTTGTTGTAGGACCTGACGCTTACAGAGATCTTCCAAACCTGCTTGAAGAAGTAGAAGCTGGTAGAGATGCCATTAATGTTATTTTATCCAAGGATGAAACCTATGCAGATGTAGTTCCTTTAAGATTAAACAGCAACGGCGTTTCTGCATTTGTAACCATTACCCGCGGCTGCGACAATATGTGCACCTTTTGCGTAGTTCCTTTTACCAGAGGACGTGAGCGAAGCAGAGATCCTAAAAGTATTTTAGATGAAATTGGAGATCTTTCTAAGAAAGGTTACAAAGAAGTTACGCTGCTTGGTCAAAATGTAGATAGCTACTTGTGGTATGGAGGAGGGTTAAAAAAAGATTTTGAAAAAGCTTCAGAAATCGCACAATCAACGGCTATGAATTTTGCGCAGTTGCTAAGCATGGCAGCTGAAAATTATCCGAATCTTCGCATTCGATTTTCCACCTCCAATCCGCAAGATATGAGTCTGGAAGTAATCAAAGTAATGGCAGATCACCAAAATATTTGCAAACACCTTCACCTGCCAGTACAATCTGGAAGCACCTCGGTACTCAAAAGAATGAACAGACAACACACTAGGGAAGAATACTTAGCATTGGTAAAAAAAGTAAGAGAAATCATTCCAAACATTGCATTGTCATTTGATATGATTACTGGATTTTGTGGCGAAACAGAACAAGAACATCAAGACACGCTGAGCTTGATGGCGCAAGTACAATATAACTTTGGCTTTATGTTTGCTTATTCCGAAAGACCCAAAACCCCTGCAGCAAATAAATTTGAGGATGATGTGCCCAGTGATGTAAAGCAGAGAAGGCTCAATGAAATTATTCAATTACAACGCAAGCATGCGCAACAAAACCTTGAAAGTTATATAGGGAAAACGGTGGAAGCACTTATTGAAGGGACTTCTAAAAAGTCTGATTTGCATTGGAGGGGCAGAAATTCTCAGAATGCAGTGGTGGTATTTCCCAAAAAGCAAGAAAAATTAGGGGATTTTGTACAGGTAACGATTGAAAATTGTACCTCTGGTACGCTTATTGGAAATTCAAACTAATTTCGACTTTTGGGCATGGATTCATTGCAAGGAATAAAACAGCGATTTAGCATCATAGGCAACGACACTAGGCTTAATCTAGCATTAGAGAAAGCCATTCGTGTTGCTCCTACCGATATTTCTGTTTTTGTTACTGGCGAAAGCGGTGTTGGTAAAGAGAGTATTCCTAAGATTATTCATAATTTATCGCACCGAAAACATTCGAAATATATTGCGGTGAATTGCGGAGCTATTCCAGAAGGAACTATTGATAGCGAATTGTTTGGTCATGAAAAAGGTTCTTTTACTGGGGCGACCACCACAAGAAAAGGCTATTTTGAAGTAGCGGATGGCGGTACCATATTTTTAGATGAAGTAGGGGAGCTTCCGCTTACAACACAAGTACGACTCCTTCGAGTATTAGAGAATGGTGAGTTTATAAAAGTTGGCTCTTCGCAAGTTCAAAAAACCAATGTGCGAATTGTAGCTGCTACCAATTTAAAAATGCAAGAAGCCATTCAAAAAAATAAATTTAGAGAAGATTTATTTTATAGATTGAGTACGGTAGATATTCACCTTCCTCCGCTTAGAGATCGGATGGACGATATTCATTTGCTTTTCAGAAAGTTCACATCAGATTTCGCACAAAAATATAAAATGGCTACCGTTAGACTTACAGAAGATGCAGTTAAAGTATTGTTGAACTATCATTTTCCAGGGAACATAAGGCAACTTAGGAATATAGCTGAGCAAATATCTGTAATCGAAGAGGAAAGAATTGTTTCTGCAAACATATTGTTAAGATACCTTCCAAAAAAAGGAGCAAATTTACCCTCTGTTGTTAGTCATAATTCTGCGGGGAGCGACTTTTCTTCAGAAAGAGAAATCATGTACAAGATTCTTTTTGATATGAGGAATGACATCAATGATCTTAAAAAGCTGACGCTTGATTTGATTAAAAATGACGGGGGAACCATTGAAGAAAAAAATAAAAATTTAATTGCAAAAATCTATGAAAATGAGCAGTTTGTAGAACAGCGACTTAAAAATAATGTAGGATTTATGAGAATTGAAGAAAACAATGAACCTACCAATGAATTTCGTTATGCAGAAACTTTTGACGAACAAGAAGTAACATCTATTCACGAAAAGGAAATTGAAATGATTAAAAAATCTTTGGAAAGAAATCAAGGGAAGAGAAAATTGGCAGCCAAAGAGTTAGGTATTTCAGAAAGAACATTGTATAGAAAAATAAAGCAATATGACTTATAATTACGCAATCAGTATCAAAAATTAGCAACCTGTGGTTACTCAAAAATTAGTAAAATATTTATTATCAATACTTATCCTAGCAACTATTGGTTGTGGATTAAGCGTAAATTATTCAATGACGGGCGCTTCGATTGATGAGCGCTTGAAAACAGTTCAAATCGATTTTTTCCCAAACAATGCGCCTTTGGTAGAGCCTTCTTTGAGTCAGGAATTTACACAAAGCCTTCAAGATCTATTTCTTACACAAACAAATCTTACCTTGGTAAAAGCCGATGGAGATCTTCAATTTGAAGGTGAAATTACAGGTTATAAAATTAATCCAATGACTGCAAATGCAGATGAAACTGCAGACCAAAATAGGCTTACAGTTACCATTAATGTAAGGTTCTACAACTCTTTAAATAGTATGGAGAATTTTGAAAAAAAGTTTTCGCACTTCTTTGACTTTGATGATGATGAAAATCTTATTGGAACAGTCAGGCAAGAAGCTTTTGATGAAGTTATTCAGCGCATAACACAAGATATTTACAACGCCTCTTTAGTTCAATGGTAAGATGAATTCAGAAAAATTTAACAATTTGCTAGAAAACAACAATCAGCTTGTAGCAGCTCATGAGCTTGATAGGGTAATTGAAGAATTTCCTTATTTTCAAGCTGCTAGGGCACTTCAATTGTATCAGTATTTTAAAACTGATCCTGAAAAGTATGAGGAATCTCTTACAGTAACTGCAGCTTATTCTATTGAAAGAGAGGTGCTTTTTGATTTTATCAATGCTCAGATAAATTTGCAAGAACCTGTAATTGATGCTGATGCAGTGCCTAACAATGCAAATACCAAAAGTGAGACTACTATAGAATCACAAGAAGAGAAACAGCAACAAGAAATTGAACTTGATAGCGAACAAAAAGATCAACCAGCGGATTCAAATCTTATTATAGAAAATGAAGCGCAAGAGGAATCTGAACAAATTTCTGATTTTACACTCCCTAATAGCATCCCAAAAAAAAATAAATTTCCAGTTGAAGAGGAAATCAATCAACAAAAATTAGCGTGCTTCTCTAGCAATGATAAGCACTCATTCTCCGACTGGATGATGATTTTATCTTCGGATGCTAATGAGCCTTCAGGTGTTGAAATTGAACGAAAAAGTAGTTCGAGATTAGATGATAAAATTAACATTATTAATAAGTTTATTGCTACAAATCCAACAATTCAAAAAGTCGATAGAAAAAAACAAGACAATACAAATAACAACAAGAGATTTCAGGATGATGACAGTATTATGACAGAAACCTTGGCGAAAATTTATGTTAGACAAGGGAAATATGAAAATGCAATTCAAGCCTATAGAATTTTACGTTTGAACTATCCAGAAAAAAGTAGTTTCTTTGATAGTGAAATACAGAAAATTAAAAAAACACAAGCAAAAAAATGACTTACCACATATTTCTTACACTCATCATGATTGTTGCGATTTTATTAGTATTGGTAATAATGGTGCAAAATCCAAAAAGCGGCGGCTTGTCATCTTCCTTTGGTGGGGGAGGAGCGCAGTCTATGGGAGGTGTGCAAAGCACTACCAGTTTTTTAGACAAAAGCACCTGGGTACTAGCAATAACATTGCTGCTTCTAATCATGTTGTCAAACTTGGCAGTTCCAGAAGTAGGTGTTGAAGCAGCTTCGGCATTACAAAGTAAAATCGAGTAGTTCATCTACTTACTCTTTCAATAAAACACTGCATTTATTAGTCAATACTCAAAAAGGCACTTTCAATATGCTCTATTGAAGTTTTATGTTGATTTATGATTACTGAAATAATATCAAACCTTACTTCAACCTCTAAATCTTTTTTTAGAACATATTCGTTGCTTGCAAAAATAGTCATCTCTATTTTTTTACGGTTTACAAATTCTTGAGGCTTACCGTAAGCCTCAGAAGTTCTTGTTTTTACCTCAACAATAATAAGCTCTTCTCCTTTTAGCGCAATGATATCGATTTCAGCTTTCCTAAATCGCCAATTTCTTTCAAGTATTTGATAACCTTTTTGAATCAGGTGAATTACTGCTAGCTCTTCACCTTTTTTTCCTAAGTCATTATGAAATGCCATTATTTATAAATAATCATTGTTGAGTTTTAAGCTTTCTAATCAGCTGAACATAAACAGGATAATGGTCGCTATAGCCATTAATAAACCTGCTTCCACTAAAGCTTCTGTGAGGATATCCCTTATACTTTCCAGATTTGGTTGTAAGGTAGGAAGGTCTGAAAATAGCACTTTTATACACCTTATAATCATTAAATTCTTTATCTGAAACTAGCGGAGCGGTGTATAGAATTTGATCAAATAAGTGTAATTGATCTCTATAAACCAATGTATTGAATCCTTTACCAAACTTTTTTTCATACGGATTGTAGATATCTTGTGCCTCTACATCATCCATATTTTTTTTTGTGTTTAGTACTTTTTTAAAGCTTTTATTTGTTGGATTGTCATTAAAATCTCCCATAATCAATACTTTTGCATTCGCATCTGATAGCCTTATCTGAGCTATAATTTTTTGGTTCAGGTATGCTGCCTTCTCTCGTTTTTTGCTACTTCTTGCTTCGCCCCCTCTTCTGGATGGCCAATGATTTACAATCAAATGAATCAGCTCATCATCTAAATAGCCAGAAACTAATAATTGATCTCGGGTATAGATACGTCCTCCTTTTTCAGACCATAATTTCAATTCAAATACCTCATGATGAATGGGTCTAAAAATAGTAGGCTGATAAATAAGAGCAACATCAATACCTCTAAGATCAGGTGAATCGTAGTGGATGATTTCATAATTTCGATCTTTTAGCAAGGGGGAATTCAGCAAGTCTTCAAGTACACTTCTATTCTCTACCTCGGCAACCCCTAGTATGGATGGTCTGCTTTTAGAATGTTCACTACCAATGTCTGCAATAACTTTTGCTAGATGATTTAATTTTTTGTTGTAAATCTCATCTCTGTCTCTTGTAATTTTCATCATCGGACTTTTTTCATCTAGTTTTTCAAAGTCATCTTCTGTATCAAAGAGGTTTTCTAAATTGTAAAAAGCAATGGTTCTTAGTTGGTATTCTTCTTGTTTTGAACTGCATTGAATTGCAATGACCGTAAAGCCAAGAATCAATAACAATATTCCATATATTTTTTTCATAAGATTAAAATCGATTAAAATTCATCAAGGTAGCTATACTATCCGTCAAAATATTTAGTTTAAAAACTTTAATAATAGTTTTTTTATATAACAGTCTCCTTTTTTTGAAGCACAGTCATTTATTTTTTAGTATTTTTGTTCAAAACTATGTCGTGTTTGTATAAACACAAAATTAAATAATTACTTATGTCTTCGGAAGAATTACAAAAACTCCTTATTTTTCAAGGAGTAATAGCTGAAAAATATAAAACTTCAAATTACGCTCCTACAGGAGAAGATACATTTGGTATCTATAAAGTTTATAAATACTGGCAAAAACTACCACTAGACCAAGAAGAAGGTATTGATGATAAAATTAGCAAAACATTAAGAATCTATGAAAGATTTCTAAAATCAGATGCATCGCCCTATACAGAGAAGGAACGAGAAGACAAAGAGTTTGTAAAGCTAATAGCTTCCATAAAGCCAGGGGGTTTATTTCATCACGATCTAAAAGGGCAGAATCATGACTCTAAAGGTGAAAGAATAGTCACTTTTAGGTTGTTTACAGAGTACATGACTGCTATTTTTGAAAAACTCAACCATGAAAAACAACAACCGAGTGAACAGTGGAATTTACACAATGAGGTGAAACTTGCGTTATCTACATTTCCACCCGAAAGGTATGCTTGTATTGCCGGAACAAGAGCTAAAATAATTGAAGCTAAACAACAATTAAATCGAGGTGCAAAAGTGTTTCTGCACGATATTTATGATGAAATAACGCACCCACTCTTAATAGAATCTCAAAAAAGTGTTTACCCAGGGAATCACATTCATATTCCTGCAGCAGTAGCTTCTTTAGTGGCAGTGAGCCCAACTATTGTAAAAGAAATAGAACACCAATACACAAATCCATACAT
>Ga0307933_1000296_pt1 | contig 47350 bp, 66 predicted proteins | sample OrgLakmetageno88_FD_201811 | JGI IMG/M metagenome (GOLD analysis project Ga0307933, IMG submission 201811) | Saline water microbial communities from Organic Lake, Antarctica - #88 | ecosystem: Environmental > Aquatic > Non-marine Saline and Alkaline > Saline | place: Antarctica: Organic Lake... | reverse complement strand
CCTCCATATATTAGAGTAATAATATAAGAAGTCCTAATTCTAAGCTAACGCCGCCCCTTAATTTTTTTATAATTTTCGAAACTTCTCCATTAGAATAAAATTGAGGATCAGTTAAACCTATTAAAAATACCCTTGTTTTTCGGAGGACTTTGATGTTGTTGACTTTATTGTGTAAAAGCATCGGCGTGATTAACTGAATATGCAGGTTCCTGGCTCGACAAAATGACAGTTAAAGATGCAAACGCAAAAATGATTGATTGACGAAATTTACCGGAAGTTTTATAAAAAATCACAAACAAACCTAAAAATGTTAAAATGGTTAGTAATCCAAATTTTATTAAATATTTTTTCAAGAATTGAGCACCTCTTTATTTTTTTTTGAGTATATATTGATAATAATATTAAAATTAAATTGCTTATAAAAAGCAGAAAAGTTTACATTCTTACCAACTTTAATATCCCTTATAGTTTTTTCTTCCTTAGTCATAATGTACCCATATGAATAACAAATATTCATCGTCATAGATTATTCCATCTTTGTAAAACTAATGTTGTTGATCCATTAATTTCTTGTTGATCATCAACAGGTTGAAAATCCATTTTTTGACTCTCACCAATAATCAATTCACAAGCATACTGTTGTCCAACGTTATCAATAAAAGTTTCTATGGATTGCGATTGACTCCAAAAACTAATATCGGTCATTAGTTCATATTCATGATTATTCCAAATAAATTTAATATCATAACCATTTGATTGTGGAATAACTAAATCTATAGAATTTAATGAATTCTTTATTCTTTCATGCTTTATTTTAGTTAAGTTTAGCTTCTGTAAAGCTTTTTCTAAATAAATTATATTTTGAAATTGTGTTTTAATATATGTAAAATGAGACATTTCTCTGAATTAATAAATTTTTAGTTTCTTTACTCTATATACTTATAGTTATATACATTATATCTAAAATAATAACGTATATAATCATATTTTGAATTCGTATTTTTTTGTAATTGGATAATAATAACCCAATTCGTCTATTGGCCGTCCATCACGACGAGAAGTATTTTCTATAACTACTAAACGATATAACGTTAAACGCTTTCTACCAATTCGTTTTAATCGTAACTTTAACATAAGTTTATCTATTAATTAATTTTTTAGATCAATAAAAATTAGACTGAAGTTAAAAAAATTTTTAACGACGAAAATAATATTCAATGACTAACAATTCGTCATTAAAATTCAACTTTAGCAGAGTATATAATAAACAGGCTCTCAAACTTAGAAGGCTTTATATGCCCTCTTATAATACATTTCAATAGCAACCTCTCCATAAAAATATTTCATGAATCTCTACCCCAATAAGTGTCGTTTTAGGGTAAACCTTAAAAACACTACAAAATTCTGTCGATAAACATTTAAAATTTAACCTTTGCAATACAAATATAACTATGGTATAGTTTTTACACAACCTAGCTATTACAGAAAAACTTATATTCATGACTACACATTTTGAACAAATTTCTAAAAATAATCAATATGGATACGCCAGAGTTAGTTCTAAGGAACAAGCTCACAACTCTTCTCTAGAGTCACAAAAGGCTGAATTAATAAAATTAGGTGTTCCAGAAAAAAATATTTATCTTGAAATCGGTTCGGCTACTGAGGTAATTGAAAATCGACCTATATTTTTTAAACTTATCAATCAAATTTTAAAAGAAGGTGATTTATTAGCAGTCACTAAACTGGATCGATGTTCTCGGAATACCTTAAGTTTCTTACAACTTAAAAATCAACTTGCTGAAAAAGGTATCGCTTTTTGGGTTTTGGATTTACCCAGAGATTATTTAGAAAATTCTCCTTCCAGTCAATTCATTTCCACTGCTTTAGCTGCCATTGCTAAATTCGAGACTGCTCGACGAAAAGAGCGATAACAGCAAGGGATTGAGGCTGCCAAGGAAAAGAAAAAATATACAGGACGAAAAAGTGTCATCACAAAAGATCTTATTAAAACTGTTGAGAAGTACAAAAATTTAGGAGTTTCGGTTACTGAAATTGCTCGAATAATTGGAAAAAGTCGAAGTACGATTTTTAAAATTTTAAAAGAAGAATTAGGCTATATTTCAAATCGATTAGTAAAAAACGTAAATCAGGAGCTAGTGAATTAACCAAAATAAATTAACTTTTCAGTCTGAGAATTTAGTCGTTGATTATATTTCTTTCAAGTTTCAAGACTTAGAAGATTGCACAAAGACAAAAATAGCAGACTATCTTTTCAAGATTGGCTTTAACTCTTACTAAGAGTCTGGCAAACTAACCAAACCAATCAAAGAACCTATTCTTGTCAATTCTAAAAATCAATTTCAAGTTTGTTTTGCTGGAGATAATTCTTATTGGGACGGCACTTTACTTCATTTCTCTAGACTCAACGCTACTCAGTTTTACTTTTTTTTGAAAGAACAAATAATTGACTGGACAATCTTTTCTTCATCTGTTCTTAGTCGATTTGATCTCTATTTTGAACGAAACTCTAAAACAACTGAGAAAATTTCTGGCAGAGAGTTTTTGCAGAATTGCCAAAAAAATCTAAAACAAACTAATAAAAATAGTAGCCTCGAAAAAAATCGAAAAGGTTGGATTTTAAAAATGGGTAATCGAAAAAACAATCATTATTTTCGGATTTATAAAACAAAAAACTCTTTAAAATTTGAGCATGAAATGAAAGGAAAAGTTCTTCAAAACTATCATCTTTTATTAGTTGAGAATCGGTTGGAAGAATTTGAACAAAAACTTTCTTCACATTTTTTAATCTCTTTTGGTAAGTTGGTGCCTCTTAATTATTCTTATCTTGATTGGTTAGTTCTTAAGTTACGTCTCATTCAGAAACAGACATTTTACTTAACAGGTTTAAGAGTTGATTACCCTAGGGCCGGTTCATTTCACGACGATCTTGATCCTTACAAGTTTTGTACTCTATTGCAATTTTTAGTTTATGCCCAAACATTAAATTATAAAAGTGATTCTTTAGGTAAGACTTCTTATAGATTGGTCCAGTTTCGAGTTCAGGATTTTTTGAAACACATAAAATTATCTTCCAATTATTATCAATTAAAAAAATTAATTCAGTTTTTTAATGAGCTTCAAAACAATTCTTTGATTAAATTTTTTAGTAATCAAAAGTATCGCAGTTTGGTAACCATTCCCGAAGTCAGTATGCAAAAAGGTAAACAAAATTCTTGGATCGTAGAAATATTGATTGCTGACGAACTCTTTTACTACGCCCATCCATTCGTCTTGCCAGATTTGTTTCAACGAAAACTAACAAAGGTTCAATTTCATGTTATTCGCACTTTCAGTTCTTTTGATATTCAAAAAACTTTTTATTTAAAAGAATTTTTACAAGCTTATCCATCTGCTTTAAATAACCAACAAATAACTAGCATCAAACGTTATTTTATAGAGTTAATGAAAATATTTGAAGAGCATCAATTGATTGAGTCTTATTATCAAGTTATTGTTGACAACAAAGTTTACCATGTAGATAAGCTTCTAACAAATAATATTTCACACGGTTTTATAGTTTTTGAAAAACTTTCATTTTAATTTATTCTATGAGGTAAGACTACGTTAAAATTTTTGCTTTAAATAGCAAAAATATAGTTTAGCCTTTTAAAACAAGCAATTGAAAACTTTTAGTTGTTAAAAAAGTTTATGTTAAAGGAAAAGTAATTGTTATCAGCACTGCATTCGGCATATTTATATTACAAAAAATGCTGAGGGTATTGGTGTGCCATTGACGCCTACGGCTCCTATAATGAGGCATTCAACTGAAGGTGTCCCAAGTTACGCAAGACTCACTGTTGAAAAACAAGACAAAATAACTTTTCTAAAAAACGAAAGGGTTCCCCAAACCGATCAAATCTATTCTGATCTGTCGGAAAACCGTATTAGCACCGTAGACAAAATAGTAGAATTACGGGGCGGAGATATGAATATGAGCCCGCTGACAAAAGCTTTGTTCAGACTTATCTTGATTCGGGCAATGTGCCAAGGTCATACGCCGACGGAAGGATTTCAGCCGGGTCGAATTAACTCATGTTTTGGTCATCGAGGTCAGGTACAACCCGCTCCGCAAATCGCTCCAAAGTTACAAGAAAATACGCTAAATAGAAATAATACGAATAATCCAGGACAAGGGGCGTGTATAAATAAACAAAATAGTCAAGATGGGAAGTTGACCAAATCTCAAAATGAAGAAGCATGGTTATGATTTCGACTTGCCTTATTATACATTATACAAATGAAAGCGGATGGAAAAAAACTCCACGCACGCCTGATAATCTTCAAATATTTAAAGACGAACTTGTAAAGACTACTTTAAACGGTAAAAAAATAGAAGGGACATATAGAAACGATCGAGAAGTAATTCATTATTTTGATTCGAAGACAGGACGCGATGTACTCTATGATGCACACACCAAAGAATTTATTTCGGGTTGGAAATGAACCCCCGAGCAAATCCAAGATTTAATAAAAAACAAAAATATAGGTAAATTTTAAAAGCATTATGATATTTGATAAAAACGAATATTTCGAGTTATTGGAACTTGAAAAAAAATATAATAACCAGGGAAAATCATTTTTTGAGGAAAATTTTGATAATTATGGAAAATTGATCGAATATCAAGCAAACTTGTCCACTCATATATACTGGCGAAATAAAAAAAAATATGTGTCAATTATAAAAAGTTTTATTAATGATGTTATTTCAGCGGATGATTTCACAAATGAGTTTTTGGCTTTATGGACGAAAAATCGGGATGCTTTGGATACTATTGAAATAAATTTTGACCCAAACCCAAAGTCAATTGGATTTTTTGATATTGTAGACGAAATTTTTCATCACTGTAAAATGTTTGAACCTGAATCAAAACAAAATGAGGAATATAATGCTATTTGGTTAAAAAATTCACTGAAAAAAACACTTTTGAAAATGCAGAAATATTTCGACGAGGTTAAATAATTAAGAACTAGGAATTGAACGACAACTTTACAAATCGAATTTGCACATGAAATAACAGATCCATACATCGATAATTTGGACGTTCTTGTTGAAAATGAAGATGGTTACGTCTATACGATCTTCGTTAGTAAACCAGGCGATTTTATTGACCAAATGGAGCAAGAAAAAATCAATTTCATCATGCCCGATACCCCAAAAATTATTGTCAAAAAATTGACAGAGAAAATTGTTAGAGAAGCGATACTAGTCTATACCTAAAACGATGGGTACTGGTTGAAACTTTGTCAGTTTGGAGATGATATTGATATCTCTGTTTTAAATAAATTAGAAGAACAACATCGTAAAGAATGGGAAGGATGTGAAGAAGATTAAAACTACTCTTTCATCTTTACCATTCTAGAACTGAATTATTTTATATAAACTAGTATAAAGCGCTAGTACCTAAAACTAATTTATTTTCATTCTCGAGCCTTTTTAGGTCGTTTCAGAAAACATCTCAATCTTACTCCATAAAAATACTCAATTCATTTTTGACCACTCTACTCTAAAACTAGAGTATGCTTTATTTATATAATTATAAGTTATAGAAAAATATTCAATGGAAATAAACAATAAGTATGGTTACGTTCGTATAAGCTCCAAATCACAAGAGTCAAATTCTTTCATTGAATCTCAAAAACAACAATTGATTCAAAATGGAATTGAAGAAGAAAATATTTTTGTCGAAGTTTGATCAGGTGCTAATGAAATCAAAAACCGATCTGTTTTTCAAAAATTAATCAACCAAAAATTAATCAACCAAAAATTAAAAGAGAATGACCTCTTAATGGTCACTAAAATTGATAGATTTAGTCGAAATACTCTTGAGTTTTTAAAGTTACAAGATATTCTTGTTAAAAAAAATATTACCTTTGTTGCTTTAGATTTACCAATTTCAGTTGATTTAGCTACTAATAAACTTATGGCTATAACCTTATCAGCTATGGCGGAATTTGAAAATAATCGACGAAAAGAGCGGCAAAAACAAGGAATCCAGGCTGCTCAAAAAAAAAGGAAAGTATCAGGGACGAAAAACAGTTATTAATAAAGCTTTGATTCAAAAAGTTAAACATTTAAAAGAAAAGAAAAACTTATCTATTACCGATATTAGCAAGCTAAATGAAGTAAGTTGTCCGACTGTTTACAAAGTCTTAAAAGAGCATTTAGGTTACGTATCAAATCGATTGGTTCAACCGGAGGAAACAAATGAGCAAAAATAAATTAAATTTCGAATCAGAAAATTTAGTGATTGACTATATTTCTTTCAATATTACAGGTTCTGTAGACCCAGGACCAATTATAGATTATTTGTCTGATTCATTTGGTTTTAACTCAGTTGTGAAAGAAACTTTTCAAGGAAAATCTGAGGATCTGATTTTTAAAATGACAAATGAACATAAGGTTTCTTTTATAAAATCTACTTTTAATCCAGAAGTTAAATAGTTATTGGACAGAGTTAATAGTTAGGTTTTCAGGCGAAAATGGTAAATATTTTTATTCGCTTGTTCAAAAGAAATTAATAGATTGCTGTATTTTAGATTTATCTTGTACAAATCTTGGTCGATTGGATTTGTATTCCTTTCGAAAGTCCAAGTCCAGTGACCAAAATGACCTTCTAGAATCATTTATGGAAAATTCTTGTGAGAAGGTGAATGCTAAATCAAACCGAAAAAAAGCTTCTTGGAAGCGAACTGGTAGAAGTCTGATTCTACGAATAGGAAATCGATCAAATTCCAATTACTTTTGTGTTTACCAAAAAACAAAGCAAATAAATTACGAAGTATATTCTAAAATGAATCAAGGCTTAAAATTTGAATTGGAGCTAAAAAACCAATTGGTGAAATCCTTTCAAAAATGTCTATTTATAAACTATATAGAAGAGAAGGCCGATTAGTGGAACACTTTTATAAATATTCTAAGAAAATCTTTGTCCTTGATACCTGCTACCCAGATTGGCTGGGTATTGATTTAAGAAAACTAATTTCACCCCAAAAAGGGGAAACTAGCTTGAATTCTTTTATTTAAAAAGAGCAATTTTTTAAATTGATTCAATTATTCTCCTTTTTTCGAAGCCTGAAGTATTCAAGACAGTTTTTAGACGATCAAGCCTATTCTGTAGTAGAATTTGCTGTCATAGATTTTATAATATTTATAGGTGGTAACAAGAAAAGTACTTATCAGCGAACTAAAAGTTTAGAATTTTTAACAAGTTCACAGGAAATAAAATCATTGATTCAAAAATTTTTAAAAGAGCAATTTCGGAGATCTGTGATGTTTACCTATTTGAAATTGAAAAAACAAAATAGAAAATGTATTGTTAGAATGGCCATAGTAGAAAAACTTTATTTTTATCAGTATCAATTTTTCTTTCCAAATCATATTTGTTGTTACAAAGATGATTTGGAAATTAAGCTTCAAATAATCGAGAGTGTTAGTCAAGTTGAGTTGAAAAAACGATTTCCTATGAAAGAATTCTTAAATCAATTTTGTGTTTCGAATAAAGATCTAACAAAAATAAAAAGCGAGTTAATTAATTCGTTTTATAGATTGAAAGATTCTGAATTAATCGAAAATGAATTTACCTTAAGGTTAAAAAACGGGTCATCTATTAAAGTAGAAAAGCTATCTCCATGACTGCTTTACCAAAGTGAATACCTTTCTTTTTGGGAAAAAATATAAAATTGGATAGTTTTTAACTATATAAATTTTGCTGAAATATATCCGAATTTTTTATGTTCTTAAATGATTTTAAGTCTTCGTTTTCAAGTGTTTATCAAATTTTTGGAAAAATATTTTTGATAATTTTTAAGTGGAGTTGGAAGGAAAGTACGAATTTTTAATCCTCTCTCGTAGCAATTATTTAAAATATAAGTTTTAATCACATGGATAAAGTAAATTTCTATAGACATTTTTTTATTTTCCAAAAAAGTAGATTTCCTCAAAAAGTTGTAGAATATTTAATAATTATAAGTTTTTATGTGCTCCCAAAAATTACCAAAGCTTATTGGAATTATTATAATACACTATAAATTTCGGTGAAAAAAGCATCTGGAAAATCAAAAAGTCTAGAAAAATGAAGAGACTAGATTCAAAAATATTTGTACTATTCAAATAGACTGGGTTTATCGACAGAGTAGCAAGTAAAGTTGGATCTTCTATTCGAATTCGAGTTATAAATAAAATTCTCTAACTCGAGAACTCGAATAATCTTATTACAATAAATATTTTATCTTTCATCTTAACCACTAAAACCTCCTTATTTATTAATTATTTTTCGTTTGACGGGGTCTCTATACTCGGATATATAAAAGCCCTTAACGTCATTTTTTGACCTTTTCGTAAGACATTTTAGTCTACCAACCCCCGACATAAAAATATTGAGTTATCCCTACGGGTAATGTTATACTTTTAGAGTACCATCAATAAGTTCAATCTTTCTAATCAAAAGATTACACAGATTAGAAAATATATTCTTGAAACAATTTACCAATTAATATAGTCAAATATTATTAGGACGCAGTTCAAAATAATGAAGAATTCGGTACGTTACAAATCGATCCTCGATAAGTGATCAAATTTATATGTGTTAGAGAAATTTTTATTTTTATTATTGTTAGCTAAATATTTTAATTAAATTAAGTTATAAAAACTTAAATGAAAACTGTATAATAATAGTATTTACAAATTTTTTAACACTTCGGCAGAAATTATCGGTATTATTTATTAGTGTTTTATTGGTTAATACGATATTGTTAATGTTAAGCGGGATAGTAACATATTTGTGTAAAAAGCAACAAATTCATCGCTAAATGTCAACCCATATTTATTTTTATTATTATTATTATAATTTGATGTATTTAAAATAATAAATAATTTATTGTTTTATTTAAAAATGCTGCTATATAAATAATCATGTTACTTTTCTTAATTTAACTTTGCATTTTTTTAATACTATAAATTAAAATGAGCTTTACCATAAAACGTTGGTACTACTAAATTTATAAAATATGAATAGCTAACGGAGCGGCATCCTAGTGTGACAGAGCCAGTTACCGAAGTTAAATGTTTAGTATCTGATAAATTTCCGAGTACCAAACCAACAGCACTTGACACGCTACCAATTACGTCCAAACTACAGCAAACATAATCATTACAAGCCAAATATTTAAGAGCATGATTTGTTCTGATTATAACGTCAACGTCAGGCAAACCAGTTTTAACAATTTTCTCAACTACCTAGGTACGGCCCCAAATATAAATATTTATACCACGAATACTATTATACGTAGCAACAGCAATTTTAAAAACCATAATGAATTTTGTTGATCGATTTTTTAAAAAATAAGTTAAAAGTGAAGTTTCCAAAAACTGTTCTTATCATACAAAAACGTCTCTAAACCTTTAATAATATTATTAAAGGTTTAGAAAAACTAAAAATTAGCAAATTAACCGTTAACAGATGGAGCTGTTAAAGCAACTGGTAATACTTCACCTGAAGCTAAATCTAGTGGGAAATTATGTGCGTTACGTTCATGCATTACTTCCATACCTAAATCAGCACGGTTGATGATATCAGCCCATGTGTTAATAACACGACCTTGAGAATCAACAACTGATTGGTTGAAGTTAAATCCATTTAAGTTAAACGCCATAGTACTAACACCCATAGCAGTTAACCAGATACCTAAAACTGGCCATAAAGCTAAGAAGAAATGTAAAGCACGAGAGTTATTAAATGAAGCATATTGGAAGATTAAACGACCAAAGTAACCGTGTGCAGCTACGATGTTGTAAGTTTCTTCTTCTTGACCAAATTTATAACCATAGTTAGTAGATTCGTTTTCAGTCGTTTCACGGATTAAAGATGAAGTTACTAAAGAACCGTGCATAGCTGAGAATAAAGAACCACCAAATACACCAGCAACACCAGCCATGTGGAATGGGTGCATTAAAATGTTATGCTCAGCTTGGAATACAAGCATGAAGTTGAAAGTACCAGAAATACCTAAAGGCATACCATCAGAGAATGAACCTTGACCGATTGGGTATACTAAGAATACAGCAGAAGCTGCTGCTACTGGAGCAGAGAATGCTACGAAGATCCAAGGACGCATACCTAAACGGTATGATAATTCCCATTCACGACCCATGTATGATGCTACACCTGTTAAGAAATGTAAAACGATTAATTGGTAAGGACCACCGTTGTATAACCACTCATCAACAGAAGCTGCTTCCCAGATTGGGTAGAAGTGCATGCCGATCGCGTTAGAACTAGGTATAACTGCACCAGAAATAATGTTGTTACCATATAGTAAAGAACCTGCTACTGGCTCACGGATACCATCGATATCCACTGGAGGAGCTGCGATGAACGCAATAATGTAACAAGAAGTAGCTGTTAATAATGTAGGGAACATTAAACAACCAAACCAACCGATATATAAACGGTTTTCAGTACTAGTAATCCAAGCAGAGAAACGTTCCCATACAGAAACGCTTTCACGTCTTTCTAAAGTTGCTGTCATAAAAAAATTTATTATTATATTTTTTCCCAAGTCTTAAACTTGTTACAAACAATTATAAAACAAAACTATTTTCTTTATCCTAAGTAATTTAGAAATCTGAAAAATTCTAATTCAAATTCAAAAAGAGCTCGATTTGTACTTCCACCAATAAAAATTTTCTTATCTTTTTGAATGATCCAAATTTGTGAATATGTTATATAGCTTACTAAAGTGCTTAGCATTAAGAAAAAAAAGCCTAGATAAATTATCGGAATACCAGGATCTCTTTTAAGTTGCAAACCAGTCGAACTTATAACATCGATTAATGTAACGGACTGATTAAAATGTATCGTTTCATTTAATTCAATATTTCCTTTAAACTGACCGGATTCATTATAAATTGAACAATACCCTTCTAAATTATCTATTATGAAAATTAACCCTGTTTTTGAGGTTTCATCTGTCAACATCCAAGTAAGCCAAACTTTATTTTGCGTATTTAGAATATTAATTAAAGGATACTCTATTATTTTATTGTTTTCGTTTTTAAATCTTAATCCTAATAAATCCCAATCTGTTTGATAGTAGTAAATATCATTTAAAATTAATGGTGAATTAACATAAATCGTTTGGTGTTTAATTTCATTACCTTTCTTATCTAGAATTGAAATATCAGAATAAAATTGTGAAACAGTTTTCTGCCTTGTATAAATAATCCAAAAATCATTTATTCGGCCTGAAGTAGAAGGAATAATAGTTAAAACCCCATTATTTAGAACATTTTGAATATGAAAATTTTCTGTCTTTGGTACGATCTCTTGTGCTTTAAACCCAAAAAGTGAACCAAAAATTGTTCCAATCAAAACTAAAATCATACTAAAGTGCACTACAATAGGAGCTATTCTACCAATTAGTCCTTTGTAACAATACAAAAAATTTTGTTGATGAAAAATCGAATATTGGCTATTTTGAATACCATATAAAATTTTTGTAAAAAAAAATGAATTTAGAACTGTTGAAATTTTTAGTCTATTGAATTGTCTCGTTGTTCTAAGAAACTGGCAACGTCTTGCAATTTTTAATGATGGAAGTTGTTGTAAGAAACTACATAATATTAAACTAATACCAAATAAAAGAATAAGCATTAAAAACCACCATGTTTTATATACATGATCTAAACCAAATTGAAGAATCAAATCCCATGAAAATATACCAAAAATAGGATTGTTAGTTGGATAATTAAGTTTATAAGTTTCAATTGATTGATCTTGTTCAATAATAGTTCCTATGATACTACAGAAACTAATAAGCAGTAAAATAAAGATAGAAAATCGTAAATCTGCCAAATTTCGAAAAATCTTTTGTTTCATGTCATTTTTTAATTTAAATATATATGTTTTGAAGAAGCTAAACGTATTTGTCCTGATAATGCCCATTCTTGTAATCTTAACATTTGACTATTCTCTAATTTTGCTAATGGTATTAAATCTTTTAAAGCTAAACAAATATCTTCTGTTGTAAACTCTCGTTTTTCATAAAATGCTTGATACATAGCTTCAATAATACTTTGTCGAATTTCTGCACCAGAAAATGACTCAGATAGTTGGGCTAATTTTTTATAGTCAAAAGATTTCCAACTATTTATTCGAAACTCCTGAAGATGAATTTTAAAAATTTCTTCACGTTCATTTTGTTTTGGTAAATCTAAAAAAAAAATTTCATCAAAGCGTCCTTTTCGAAGAATTTCCAAAGGTAATAAATCAATATTATTTGCGGTGGATATTACAAATACCGCTTTCTCTTTCTCAGATAACCAACTAATAAATGTTGCAAGTATTCGATTACTTGTTCCACTATCACCCTTACTTTCAGTATTACTAAAAGCCTTATCAATTTCATCAATCCATAAAATACAAGGAGAAATTGTTTCCGCAACATTAATTATTTGACGAAGCCGAGACTCAGATTCGCCAATAATTCCTGCAAATAATTTTCCAACATCTAGTTTTAATAAAGGTAGTTGCCAATCATTTGCTATAGCCTTTGCTGCTAATGACTTTCCTGTTCCTTGAATTCCAATTAATAATAATCCTCTTGGAGTTGGTAAACCATAAATCGCGGCTTGAGCACTGAAAGCTGTTTTTCGTTTTTTTAGCCAATCTTTCAAATTATCTAAGCCTCCTAAATTTGCAATTGTTTCTTTTACAGAACAATATTCTAAAATCTCTGTTTGACTTATAATTTGTTTTTTTTCGCTTAATAAAATAGTAATACTGTTCTTATTAATTGTTTTATAACTTGCAATTATTTTTGACAAAACTCGACGAATTCTTTCTAGTGATAAACCCTGACACGCACGTGTTAAGCTCTCAAAAACTTCAGAATCAATTTTAATATTTAAGGAATTAGTTAATCGCGTTAATTCTTTTCTGATTTCTTCTTCTAATGGAAGTTTAAATTCTAAAATAGTGATTAAATCTTGAAGTTCTTTCGGGATTATTAAATCAGAGGCTATTATTATAATTGTTTTAGGTTGCAACTTTAGAATTCGACTAACATTTCTTAATTTTCTTGAAACTGAGAGATCTGTTAAAAATCTATGAAAATCTTTCAGTAAAAAAAGAGCTGGTGTCTCAGAATTTAACTTTTCTGCAAGTTCTAAAGCTTGAAGTGGATTTCGTTTCGCAAATCCTTCATTATTTGGATTATTGGTATACCCATCAACGAAATCCCAACTATAGATGCTTCTATTTAAATTTGTTTTTACGTTTTTACGAATTATATATTCTACTCTATCTTCTTCAATTGTATTAATATAAATTATCGGGTAACGAGCTTTTAAAAAAAGGCTCAATTCACTAGTAAATTTCATAGAATATTGATTCAAAAAATTAATTTGTTGAACTAGTATTATATTAATTTTAAAGAAAAAATGCTGCATTATTAGAGCTATTTAAGCTAACTCTAATAATGAAAAAAATAAATTATCGACCTATTGCTAATATCTTACGGCCTTTTTTTCGACGACTTTTGATTGTTTTCCGACCTTGAGGTGTTGCCATTCTTGCTCTAAAGCCTGACAATTTTAAAATTGAATAACGACTTTTATTAGCTAATGTATGTTTTGACATAATTATAATTATAATTGGATTTTAATTTATAAGATAGAAGATCTTAATACATCATAAATGACAAGGTGCCTTAAAACTTCTTTTTGACTTTCAAATAGATAAAATGAGTCCATTTTATACTCATATAGTGGATTTCGTTGTCCATAGCCACGCCACATAACAGCTTCACGTAGTAAAGTCATTTTTTGTAAATGAGTTCGCCAAATACGATCAACATTAATTAAAATAATACTACGCTCAAGGCTTTGAAAAATTCCGTCACCATAAACGCCAAATTCAACCATTTTCACTTTATAAGTAGCCCAAAACTCATGGAACAAATAGAATTTTAGTTCATGGAAATCAAATTCGTTAGTTAAAAATGTGGATTTTTTCAAAAATTTTACTGATAAATTCTTTCCAAATAAATTTTCAAGTAATATAAGTACTTGAGTTGAAACTGTTATTTCATCCCTTAATTCTAATAAAATATCTGTAATAATCTGTTCTCCATAAGCTAGAATATTTGATTGAACTGATAAATTTTTTAAAATTTGTCGTCTTTCAAAATAAACAATATTTCGTTGTTGATTCAAAATTTCATCGTACTCAAATAGCTTTTTTCGTTGCTCATAAGCACGTTCTTCTACTCGTTTTTGTGCCGAATCTAAACTTTTACTTAATAAATCTGATTCAAATGGAGAATTATCAATCATTTGTGTTTGCATAAATTTTTGAATCTTTGGCCCACCAAAAAGACGTAGTAAATTATCATCTAAACTTAAGAAAAAGCGTGAAGTTCCGGGATCACCCTGACGGCCACATCGACCTCGTAATTGATTATCTACACGACGTGAATCATTTCTTTCAGTTCCAACTATGTATAAACCACCTAAATTTTTAACAATTTTATTTTTTTGTTCTTGCTCTTTTTGGTAATACAAAGTTAATTCATTAATTAAAAAACTAATAGAGCATTGATAAGAGCTTAAGGGGACATAAATTCTATCATTTTCTCGTAAAATACGTAGAATATCTATATCTGATAATGTTAAAAATGTTTTATTATTTAATAACGATAATAAAACGCTTATAAGTTTTTGTGAACTAAGTTGAAACTTAGTTTTCAAAATAGATTTTAATAAATTTGCTTTTTTTGCTTTAGAAAGAATATAATTTTTTGACAAAGTCAAAAGATCATACAATTCTTTTTGAACACTAAAACTAATATTACCTCCTAAAAGAATATCCGTTCCTCTACCAGCCATGTTAGTTGCAATTGTTATGATACCCTTCTGCCCTGCTTGTGCTACAATTTCAGATTCTCTTCGAATATTTTCTGGTTTTGCATTTAAAAGTTGATAAGATAATTTATATTCACCTAATAGTTGTGCTAGCATTTCAGATTTTTCAACTGTAGTAGTACCGATAAGAATTGGTTGTCCAGTACTAGAAATTTTATTACAATTTTGAGCTATTGCAGTCCATTTTGAAAACTGATCTTTATAAATAAAATCGGGTAAATCAATCCGTTGTTTTGGACGAGCTGTTGGTATTTCGTTTACTGATAAATTATAAATTTTCTCAAATTCAATTTCGGCAGTCTTCCCAGTTCCTGTCATGCCAGATAACTTTGGGTAAAGTAAGAAAAAATTTTGATATGTAATTGCAGCCACTGTTTCTGTTTTTTGACGAATTGATAGTTTTTCTTTAGCCTCAATTGCTTGATGTAAACCATCACCCCATCTTCGATCAGCCATAACACGTCCCGTAAACTCATCTACGATCACTATTCGATTATTCTGAACAATATAATGAACATTTTTAATAAATAAAGTATTTGCTTTAATTGCATTAATAACATAAGGGATCCAAGGATTACGACGATCGTATAGATCTTCAGTCTTCAAAATGCTTTCAATTTGTTTACTTCCTTGGTCTGTTAAAATTACGTTTTTATTTTTCTCGTCAACCTCATAATGAATAATAGGTTCCAAATAATTAGTAAGCTCAGCAGTTATAAGATACTTATCTATAGGCGTTTCAATATTATTTGAGATAATTAATGGAGTTTGTGCTTCATCAATTAAAATTGAATCAACTTCATCAATAATACAATAATTAAAAGGTCGTAAAACAATATCAGTGAAGTTTAAAGCCATATTATCACGTAAAAAATCGAATGTTAATTCATAATTAGTAACATACGTTATATCTGTATTATAATTTTTCCGTTTTTCCACTGCTGACATTCCTGCTTGAATTAGACCAGTATCTAGACCTAAAAATCTATAAATTTGACTCATCGAAACTTGGTCACGATTTGCTAGATAATCATTTACCGTAACGATATGAACACCTTTACTTGTTAATGCATTTAAACAAGCTGGTAAAGTAGCCACTAATGTTTTTCCTTCACCCGTTTGCATTTCAGCAATTTTTTGATTATTTAGACATAAACCCCCTATAAGTTGAACATCAAAATGACGTAATCCTAATGTGCGAGCACTAGCTTCTCGACTTAAAGCAAATGATTCTACAATACATGAATTAAGATTTCCAGTTATCTGATATGTTTTTTTTAACTCAAAGCTTCTAACTCGCAATTCATTGTCACTTAATAATTTTAATTTCTCTTCTAACAAATTGATTTGACTAACTAACCCTTGGTATTTATCTACGATTGAAGCTTGTTTAACGAAATTTATTTGCATTAGAAAATTTTTCAATTTTTAATTAATAATATTTATACGTTTTTTATTTCCATTTTGTGAATCAAAGTTTACTACACCATCCATTAAAGCAAATAGAGTAAAATCTTTTCCACAACCAACATTAGAACCTGGTTTAAATTTCATACCACGTTGACGAATTAAAATACTACCTGCAGTAACTGTTTGACCACCAAATCTTTTAACACCTAGCCGTTTAGAATTAGAATCTCGTCCATTTTTCGTACTACCTGCACCTTTTTTATGTGCCATAATTATAACTCCTAAATTTTAAGTAATAGTATTAGTACTAATGTCTTCAATAAGAACTCGAGTTAACTCTTGACGATGTCCTTGTTTTTTTCTATACTTTTTCTTTGGACGCATTTTATAAACAATTTGTTTTTTGCCTCGGAAATGCTCCAAAATCTTACCTTTAATTTTTACTGTATCTACATAAGGTTTTCCTATTAAAAGATCACTTTCATTATTAACAAGTAAAACTCTATTTAAAATAATTTGTTTTCCTAATTCAGTGGAAATTCTATTAAAATCATAATATTTACCTTTTTCGATCCAAAATTGCCTACCACTTATTTCGACAATCGCATATTTCATACTTTTAATTGATTCGTTTTTAATTTATCTTCATCATACTAAATTTTTTTTTAAACCGTCAACTTTTAAAAGAGTAGAATTAATTTTCTATCTGACTTTTCAATCTTAATAAGTCTTGATAAAAAAAATTAAATGCTTTTGAATTAGAATAATCAGAATGAGTAATGATAAATAATATACGAGTAATATTAATATTTTTAATTTTAATGACCTCAACTGTTTCTAATTGAATTTCTTTTTCAATAGAAGATGATGATACGAATGCTGCCCCTAAACCTAAACTAACAGCTGTCTTAATCGCTTCAATCGAATTTAGTTGAAGAATAGTTTTTAATTTTTTTGGATCAATTTGGTTTTGAATCAAAATGTTGTCAATAAATTTTTTAATGGTCGAATTAGAGTTTAATGTAATAAAATTTAAGCAATATAAGTCTTCTTTCTGTATATTTTTTTGTTTTGCAAAAGGATGTGAACGAGAAATTATTAAACTCATTTCATCATAAACAAAATGTTCAATATTAAGATTTTTTCTTAATTCCTCAGAAATTTCACCTCCAACTACCGCAATATCGACTTCCCGATTTATAACGCTTTTAACTATAAGCCGAGTAGAATTAACTTGTACTTTTAAATTAATTTGTGGATAATTTTGAGCAAATAAAGCAATAACTTTAGGCATTAAATAGGTTCCAATTGTTTGACTTGCTCCAACAATTAAATTTCCTCGCTCTCCATTTTTTAAATCAATTAATGCTCTACAACTTTCTTCACATAAAGCTAGAATCCGTTCCGAATATTGTACTAAAATTTTCCCATCATCAGTTAACGAAATATGATTTTTTTCTCGATTAATTAATAAAACATTTAGATTTGTTTCCAAAATCTTAATTTGTTTACTTAATGAAGGTTGTGAAATATATAATAGATCTGAAGCTTTAGTAAAATTTTTTTCTGTTGCAACCGCTCTCAAAATTATAAGTTGTTGTAAAGTAAAAGGAAGCATTAATAATTTTTTATAATAAGTTTAATTACGGATAGAGAGACTCGAACTCTCACAATAAAATTACTAGAATCTAAACCTAGCGCGTCTACCAATTCCGCCATATCCGTTAAATTTATAAAAATTTATCTTTATGATAAATTTTTAAGCATTATTGAAGAATCTATTCATCCTTATTATATATACTATATACAAAACTAGTTGTTTTACCACTTAGCATTGATTTTGCTAAAGATAACGATTTTTGTGCTGCTGTGTAACTTTTTCGTTTCCAGTTTGCTTTACGAGCATTCTTTTTAGCTTTTGATGTTCGTTTTTTTGGTACAGCCATTCTTTTTTTATTTTTGAATTTCTATCTACACTTAATATACACTAAAATCATTTAAAAGTCAAATATGCTTAAACATATTTAACTTTTAAATAGAAATTAAGAGAAACAAAGACGATAAAATACACCTGGAGGTAAATCGGTTTCTGATAATAAATCAAAGATCGATGATTCTGAATCATAAGAAATTTCTAGAATTCTTTTATGAATTCTAATTTCAAAATGCTCTCGTGAATCTTTATCAACATGTGGTGATCTTAATACACAATAAATTCTTTTTGAAGTAGGCAATGAAACCATACTAATTGAACTTGAAGAATTAGTTTCTAACGTATTAATAATTTTTTGACATGAAGCTACTAAAAGATGATGGTTAAATGACTCTAATCTTACACGAATTTTTGCATCCGTTCTTATTTTCATAAATGATTTTAATTATTTAATAATTTTAGAAACTACACCCGCTCCAATCGTTCGACCGCCTTCACGAATCGCAAATCTCATACCTGATTCAATCGCAACAGGATAAATTAATTCGGCTGTCATTTTAATACGATCACCGGGCATTACCATTTCAACAATTGTACCATCATCTGCTGTAAATTGTGTTATTGCACCAGTTACATCAGTTGTTCGTACATAAAACTGAGGACGATAACCTGTAAAGAATGGAGTATGACGTCCACCTTCATCTTTTGTTAAAACGTATACTTCCGATTCAAAATTAGTATGAGGAGTAATAGTACCTGGTTTTGACAATACCATACCTCGTTCAATATCTTCACGTGTTACACCACGTAATAAAATACCAACATTATCGCCCGCAAAACCTTCTTCTAATGTTTTTTGGAACATTTCAATACCAGTAATTGTCGTTGTTTTTGTATCAGTAATACCAACAATTTCAATACTATCGCCAACTTTTACAATACCGCGTTCAATACGACCAGTTGCAACAGTTCCACGACCTGTTATTGAAAATACATCTTCAATAGCCATTAAAAATGTTTTTTCTGTATCGCGTTCTGGTGTTGGAATATAACTATCTACTGCATCCATTAATGCAAAAATTTTATCAACCCAACTATTCTCTCCACGTTTCAACTCAGGATTCGATGAAATGGCTTCGATTGCTTGTAATGCGGAACCCGGACAAATTGGAATATCTTCACCTGGGAAATCATAAGCAGATAGCAACTCCCGAACTTCTAATTCTACTAATTCTAATAATTCTTCATCATCTACTTGATCTTCTTTATTTAAAAAAACAACAATATCAGGTACACCTACTTGTTTCGATAATAAAATATGTTCCCGTGTTTGAGGCATAGGACCATCTGCTGCTGAAACAACTAAAATAGCTCCATCCATCTGTGCTGCACCGGTAATCATATTTTTCACATAATCTGCATGTCCAGGACAGTCTACATGAGCATAATGGCGATTTGCTGTTTCATATTCAACATGTGCCGTATTAATTGTAATACCCCGTGCACGTTCTTCAGGTGCACCATCAATATCTGCATAAGCTTTAACTTTTGCATTTCCTTCTAAAGCTAAAGTTGCTGTGATTGCTGCTGTTAAAGTAGTTTTTCCATGATCTACATGACCAATAGTACCAATATTAACATGTGGCTTTGTCCGTTCAAATTTTTCACGTGCCATTATAAAATTCCTTTTGATTTCTAAATAATTTTAATTGAAAGCTTTTAGCGAGATTCTAAACTTAGTTTAAGATTAATATCTAAAATGTGCAAATGCTTTATTAGCTTCTGCCATTTTATGCGTTTCTTCTTTTTTCTTAATAGTATTACCAATATCATTAGCCGTGTCAATAATTTCATTCGCTAATTTAATTGACATACTACGGCCAACACGTTGATTAGCATAACTAATAATCCAACGTAATGATAAATTTGTTGCTCTAAAACCACTCACTTCTACAGGAACTTGATAGGTTGAACCACCTACACGACGTGCTTTAACTTCTACGATTGGACTTGCATTACGGATAGCTTTTTCAAATACGGTTAATGGATCTTCATTTGTTTTTTGTTTAACAATTTCAAATGCTTGATAAACAATAGTTTTTGCGATCGTTTTTTTACCGGATTTTAAAATTCGTGAAATTAATAAGCTAACTAAATAACTATTATAAATTGAATCTGATTGTGGAAAACGTTTTTTTGAAATATTTCGACGTGACATAATATAACTTGATAGATTTTATTTTGGTTAACTTGATTAATAAATATAATACTAGTTATTATCCTTTTGGTTTTTTAACACCATATTTTGATCGACCTTGTGTTCGACCTTTAACACCACCTGTATCTAGAGCACCTCGAACAATGTGATATCGTACACCTGGGAGATCTTTAACTCTACCTCCACGTATTAAGACAACCGAATGTTCTTGTAAATTATGTCCAATTCCTGGAATATAAGCCGTTATTTCGAATCCTGATGTTAGCCGAACACGTGCAACTTTTCGAATTGCTGAATTTGGTTTTTTTGGTGTAGTAGTATAAACTCGAGTACATACACCTCGACGTTGAGGACAATTTACTAAAGCTGGTGATTTTGTCTTTTTTTTTATTTGTACTCTTCTAGAACGAACTAATTGTTGAATAGTTGGCATAATAAATACCTTATGATTAAATTTTAAAATTATTGTTGACTATAGTCTAATCCATATTTCTTCATGAATCTTTCGACACGACCTTCACTATCGACTAAAACTTGAGATTTTGTATAAAAGGGATGATTTGCTAACCAAATATCAATTTGCAATTCATTTCTTGTTGAACCAATAACACAAAGTGGTTTTCCATCACATAAAATTGGTGTATCTTTGAACCAGTTAGGGTGTATATCAGATTTTGGCATATTTCTATATAAATTAACGTTTTGAATATTGCGGTGCTTTTCTTGCTTTTCGTAAACCGTATTTTTTACGTTCCTTGATCCGTGCATCACGTTTTAAAAAGCCAAAAGATTTTAAAATAGTTCGATGTTGTGAATCTATTTTACAAATTTGTCTTGTGACCCCAAGTTGTATAGCTTGTGTTTGACCCGTAAGTCCTCCACCTTTAACTATTGCTATCACATCAAATTGATTTTCTAAATGTAATTTTTGCAAAGGTGACCAAATCATATTTAAATAAGTTTGGTTATATTGTAAATATTTTTCACCTTCAACTTTATTAATAATTAAATTCCCAGTTCCAGGAATAAGAAAAACTCTGGCAATTGCTTGCTTACGTTTTCCAAGCCCAATATTTTCTTTACGAAAATTTAGTTCATTCATAATTTATTTTTAATTATATTAATTATTTAGTTGAAAACTAGAAGAAAAATCCATAAGATTAATTTTAATTGGATTTTGAGCTTGATGTGGGTGTTCATATCCATTATATATATTTAAGCGCCGCATTAATCTCTTTGTTTCGGTTTGTGACAACATACCTTTTACTGCTCTCTCAATGGTTAATTTTGGGAGGCAATCTGAAGCATTTCGGATTTTCAATGAACTACCAGGTCTGCCAGGAGTATAGACTAAATAATGTTTACTTTTTTCATTTATAATAATTGCATCCGCATTTATTAAAATAATATAATCACCAATATCCACTGAAGGATGGTAATGAGGTTTAATTTTTCCTTTTAATAATGAAGCAATAGTAGTTGCAAGACGACCTAATGTTTGTCCTTTACAATCGATAAGAAACCAATTCCTGTTTTTATAGTTCTTCGTTGGTAAAAATGTTTTGTTTAATGAATTCATAATTTTTAGTTAAATTTGAAATAGAAATAAATAAGCACGAGTAGTTACTCAGTCCTATCTATTTACTTATATTTATTTAAGAATAATTCCTAATTTAGTTTTTAGGGTAGAAAAAACTTCATCTGCTGATTTTTGACCAAAATTTTTAAGTTTTTGCAACTTATCAGGAGAATATTTTAATAAGTCTCCAACAGTATTTATTTGTGCTTTTTTTAAACAATTATAAGCTCGAACAGATAATTGTAATTCTTCAATCGCAACATTTGTATAAGGTTCAATACTTATCGAAGGAGATTCAACTTCTAATTCATTTTTCTCAGGTTTATTGCTATTATTAATTAATAATGTAAATAAATCAATAATAATTTGAGCAGCTAATTTAATGGCTTCATTTGGAGAAATACTGCCATTTGTCCAAATATCGATAAACAAACGTTCTGTTATATTATTTGCTGTATCATAAACATTTTCAATTTTAAAATCAACTTTTTGGACAGGCATAAAAATCGTGTCTAATTTTAAAAAGTTATCGTTTTCCTCTAAAAATGATTGTGATGCTAATTTATAACCCATACCATATTCAAATTTAAATTCAATTTCAAAAATGTTTGCTGTTGAAATTGTAGCAATATAATTATTTGAATTTACAACTTTTAAATTTGCTGGTAAATTAATCAAGTCTGCTGTAATAACGGCTGGACCTTGAATTTTTAGACGACCAAATTGAACATCTTTACTTTCACTTTCAGACTTAAAAACAATACCTTTTAAATTTAAGAGAATTTCAAGAATATCTTCACGAACTCCAGGAATAATTGAGAACTCATGATTAACACCTGCAATTCGAACTGCAGAAATCGCAGTACCACCTAAATCACCTAAAAGAACTCGTCGTAATTGATTTCCTATAGTTATGCCTTGCCCCGGTCTCAAATGATTAATCAAAAATTGTCCATGACATGCACCGGATTCAATTTTTTCAGATTTAAGACATTTAATAGAAATATTATTCATAATTTAAATTTATTAGAAAGAAAAATTCTAAACACGACGTCTTTTTGGAGGTCGACATCCATTATGTGGAACCGCGGTTATATCTTTGATTGCAGTTATATCGAATCCTGCTCCTTCAATTGCACGAATTGCAGTTTCACGCCCTGATCCTTGACCTTTTACAAAAATTTCAACATTTTTCATTCCAGTATTTAATGCATTTAACGCAGCTTTTTCCGCAGCTGTTTGTGACGCGAATGGTGTACTTTTTCGAGCTCCTTTAAAACCAGCACTACCTGCTGAAGCCCACGAAACCGTATCACCGGTTAAATTAGTAATAGTGATTATTGTATTATTAAATGTTGATTGAATATGAACAATTCCACTTGTAAAACTATTTTTATCTCTTCTATTTGTTGATTTTCGAATTATTTTTGCCATATAAAGCTTTCAAATAAATTTAATAAAGTTTATTTCTTTTTACCTGTAACGGTTTTTTTAGACCCACGTTTTGAACGTGCATTTGTTCTTGTTCTTTGCCCACGGACAGGTAGGTTATTTCGATGCCTTTTACCTCTGTGACAGTTTATTTCATTTAATCGTTTAATATTCAAACCATTAAATCTTCTTAAATCTCCCTCAAGCTTTAAGTCACTTTCTTCTAAAGTTTGACGTAATAATACAGCCTGTTCTGTTGTTAAATCATTCACACGGGTTTCTGAATCAACATTCGCATTTTGGATTATATTTCTTGCGGATGTAAGTCCAATTCCATGAATATAAGTGAGAGCATAGGCAATCTTTTTATTTCTCGGTAAATCAACACCAACTAATCGAACCATTTTAAAACTCCTTTCTTTTATCCTTGACGTTGTTTATGTTTTGGATTCTTGCAAATTACCATAATTCTACCATGTCGCTTAATAACACGACATTTATCACACATTTTTTTTACTGAAGGACGAACTTTCATTATTTAATTTTAATAATAATTTTTAATTATTTATTTGTACATATTCTTGTAAATATTCGAATAATAAATATTGTTGATCTCACGAATTAAATCTAGAACTACACCAGCTAAAATTAATAATGAAGTTGTACTTAATCCGTTTAGACCAGTAATATTTAATGTCGACTCAATCAAATTTGGTATTACTGTTATAGTTGCAAGTATAGTTGCCCCTATAAATGTTACTCTTTTAATAACTCGTTGTAAATAAAATGTAGTTTGTAATCCAGGCCGAACACCTGGAATTATAACAGCCATTTTTTGAAGCTGTTTTGAAATATCTTTTGGATTGAGAACAATTAATGAATAAAAAGCGCTAGAGACTAAAATTAAAGCAAAGTAACCAATCCAGTAAATAAATTTAAAAGATGAAAGAAAATTCAACCATGGAAAAATTCCTAAATTAATAATATAATTTGGTATTACTAAAAATGCTGTTGTTAATATAATAGGCATAACGCCAGCTTGATTGAATCTTAATGGGAGATAATAATTTTTATCATCTTCTATAGAAGATTGATTTAATTGCTTGGAAGAAATAAGTGGAACTTTCCGTACTCCTTCTTGTAAAAAAATGATTCCATATAATGAAATAAACACTAATAATCCAATACCTAAACTAGATGATAAATTAAATTCTTCATTATTTTCAACAATCACTTTTTTATAAAGATTTGGTAAATTAGAAATAATATTTGTATAAATTAGTAATGAAGAACCATTTCCTAACCCATGATCTGTTATTAATTCACTTAACCATAGAATTATCATTGCTCCAGTTGTTAACCAAATAATAATTTCTAAGCCTAAAATATAATTCCAATCAAATAAAACTTGTTTTAAATACAAACTGATACTTGCACTTTGAATAACTGCCCAAATTAATGTAATAAAACGAGTTAAACGACTAATTAATCTTCGACCTTCAAGATCACCTTCTTGTTGTAATTTTGTTAATTGTGGTGAAAAGCCTAACAATAATTGAATAAAAATCGTCGCATTGATATAAGGAAAAATACTGAGTGTAAATAATCCGATTACAAATGTATTTTCTCCAGAGAAAGTACTTATTAAACTTCTTGTTCCAGAATGTCTTTGGATATAAAATGCCAAATCATTATGGTTTATGCTGGGAACTGGTAAGAAAGTTCCAGCTCTAATTATTATTAAAAGTCCAAGGCTTGTTAATAATCTCTTTACTAAAATATTTTTAATCTTTTTATTAATTTTCACAGTTATAATTTGAAATAATTTTTAAATTAATTTAAATTTAGATCGCGTTTTTTTGCTACTTGTGATTTTGTTGTCAAATTTTCTAAAGCACAAATCGATGCACGAGCGTTATTCAATAAGTTATTTGAGCCTAATTGTTTCGCAATTACATTTTTAACACCAGCAACTTCTAACACAATTCTTACTGCTCCACCTGCAATTACCCCAGACCCTTCGATGGATGGGCGTAAAAGTACTTTACAAGCTCCAAAATTGCCCTTTACAAGATGTGGTATACTTAATGATTTCGTAAGAGGAAGAGTAATTAAGTTTTTTCGTCCATCTGTTTTTGCTTTTTTAAAAGCATTAACAACATCATCTGCTTTTGCAACTCCTATACCCACTTTTCCATTTTCATCACCAATAACAACAATAGCACGGAAACTTAATTTTTTACCCCCTTTTGTTACTTTAGATACTCGACTAATTTTGATTAATCTTTCCATTAATTTTGGCTCTTGAGCCAAATTACTACGACGAAAATTCTTCTTAGATTTATTTACGTTTTTTAACTCACTAGTCATAAAGTTTATCTCACTTGCCTATTTATTTACAGATTTTTTTAAAATTGCAAACCACCTGCTCGAGCACCATCTGCTAATGCTTTAATACGACCATGATATAAATAAGGACCACGGTCAAAAACTACTTTTGTAATATTTTGTTTTAAACTTAATTTTGCTAATTTTTCACCGATTAATTTCGAAGCATTACAAGTGCTACCAATAAATAAATTGAGTTTAATTGAGCGATCTAAAGTAGAACATGAGAGTAATGTTTTCGAACTTGTATCGTCAATAATTTGTGCATAAATATTTTCATTTGAACGGTATACAGATAAACGTGGTTGTTTATTTGTTCCTTTTATATTTCCGCGTAGAGATGTTCGTTTTAATTTTTTATACTTGTTTGGCTTTAATTTCTTATTTTTATTTTTTAATTTCAACAAAGTTTTTTTTGAAAATTTCATAGTAAGAGTTTTGTATTTTAAAAGGATGGCAGACCATTTAAGTTTGATATAACGGAAAAAAATCTAAAATTTTATCAACTACAGTTCAAGTTTAGTATCTTAAATTATTTACCTGATTTTCCAGCTTTGCGAAGAATTTGTTCATTTTTGTATAAAATTCCTTTCCCTTTATAGGGTTCTGGGCGGCGCCAAGCTCGAATATTAGATCCAAATAACCCTAATAATTCTTTATCACAGGATTTTAAATTAATTATGGTATTTTGTAAAACGTCTACTGAAACCATATCCGGGATGTTTATTTTTACTGGATGACTATAGCCCAAACTTAAAATAAGTTCTTTACCTTGTACAGCAGCACGATATCCAACACCTTTTAAAACCAGTGTTAATTGAAATTGTTCGGAAACACCAATAACCATATTATTAATTAACGTACGATATAGTCCATGTAGTGCGCGAAATGATTTTGTTTGAGTCTTTAAATTAATTTTTAAACTATTCTCTTCTTGTTGAATACTTATTGTATCTGGAACATCGATTTTCAATACTCCAAATTTCCCTTTAATTATAACTTCCGAATCATTTAAGTTCACCTCAACATTTGCGGGAATAATAATTGGTAATTTTCCTATACGTGACATTTTAGAAACTCCTTAATCTTTACCAAATATAACATAAAATTTCACCACCAATTCCTAATTCTTTAGCTTTTAGGTTTGTCATTACACCTTGTGATGTTGATATAATAGCAATACCTAAATTATCTAAAACTTTGGGTAATTGTTGTGAGCCAGAGTAAACTCGTAAACCAGGTTTACTTATTCTTTCAATCTTTACAATAACAGGTTTCCTAGCTTTTCCCATATATTTTAAAGAAATTAAAATATATTTTCTTGCGTTTTCCTCATAATTTTCATAATTTTTAATGAAACCTTCTTCTTTTAGAATTTTTGAAATTGCTAAAGACATTCGAGTATTAGGAATTTGCACAATTTGATGTTTAACCATATTTGCATTTCTAATTCTTGTTAACATATCTGAAACAGTATCTATTACCATTTTTATCTCCTTAACTAATTCAATTTTTACTAAGTCTATTCTTGTGACCAACGTTTTCGTTTTAAATGTTTTTTTCTTTCCCAAACTTGATTAACTTCTGAAAATGAAGAATATTTTTCATAATATCCGCAATCATTTAATGGAAACCTCAAAAATTTAAATAAAATCATTCCGTTTAAAATTTTATCCATTGATTTTGACTTATATTTAGGAGAAGAATGATCTAAAACAATATTAATTGTTAAACCTTGTGTTTGTTCAACATCATCATAATTAATTTCAGGAAAAATTAATTGTTCTTTTAAACCAAAACTGTAATTTCCAGCTTTATCAAAACTTCTTAATGACAAACCTCGAAAATCACGAATTTGAGCAAATGTGAAAAATAATAATTTTGTTAAGAATGCATACATTTTTTCTCCACGTAACGTTACACTCAAACCTAATTCCATATTTTCACGAATTTTAAAGCCAGCAATTGCTTTTTTTGATTTTGTGATAATTGGTTTTTGTCCTGTAATATTTTTAAATTCTTCAATATTTTTCTTTAAAATATTTGTATTTTGACTCGCTAAGCCTAGACCCCGATTAATTTGAATTTTTTTTAGTTTTGGAACTGTATGTGGGTTTTTAAATCTTGAGGGTGTATTTTTTATTAAAACTGGCTTAATATTCTCTTCATACTCTTTTTTAATATCGCTAAGCAAATTGTGAATATCAGCAATTTCTTCTAATGAATGTTGATTTAGCATCTTAAGATAATTCGTTTAAATTTAATTTGATATTTGAATGATGAATAGGTGCTTCAAATTGCTTTATTTCACCTATTTCATTATCTGTAGTAGGTTTTACATGTTTAAACTTGAGATTAATTCCTTTTATAAAAACTTTCCCAGTCTTTTTATTAATTTTAAGAATTTCACCTATTTCATTTTTATGAAACCCTGAAATAATAGTAACAGAATTACCCACTTTTACAGGTATTTTAGAATTTTTTGACATTTATAGAACCTCCGGTGCTAAAGAGACAATTTTTGAAAAATTCTTATCACGAATTTCACGTGCAATAGGACCAAATACACGTGTCCCACGAGGATTATTATCCATATTTACAAGCACAGCTGCATTATCATCAAATCTAATATACATTCCATCTTGTCTACGGACCGTTTTTTTTGTTCTTACAATAATAGCTCTAATAATATCTGAACGTTTAATTGGCATATTTGGTATAGCTTCTTTAACAACAGCAATTATTGTATCGCCGATTTCAGCATATTTTTTACTTCCACCTAATATTCGAATACACATAACTTTTTTAGCACCAGTATTATCGGCTACTGTTAAAATTGTTTGAGGATAAATCATAAATATCACTAACTTATTAAAGATGACTTTGAAATAATTTCAACTAATTTCCAACGTTTTCGTCTACTTAATGGACGACATTCTTCCACTAAAACTTGATCACCAATATTACATTTCTCTAACTCATCGTGAGCTAAATATTTTTTAGTTTTTATCAATGTTTTAGAGTAAATAGGGTGTGGGTAACGATTTTCTATTTTTACTACAATAGTTTTCTGCATTTTATTACTAATTACAATACCCATTTGTTGCTTTACTGGCATTTTAAACTCCTTGATTTATTCGGTTATTTTACTGACTTTTAATTTTAATAATGTTTTTAACTGAACTAGACGTCTTTTTGTATGTTTTAACTCATGTGATTTAAAATTTTGACGTGTTGCTTTCTTGAAACGTAAATTAAACAGTTTATTTTCAGTTTCAATAATTTCTTCAGAAATTTTCTTATTTGAAAAGGAACTTATATTAGAGAATTGAGGTACCGGCATAGTTTTATGTAATATTATTTTGAGTAATAAATTTAGTTTTAATTGGTAATTTATATGCTGCTAAATTTAATGCAGCTTTAGCAACTTCTTCTGGTACTGAACTGATTTCAAATAGAATCGTACCTGGTTTTACTACTGCTACCCAATAATCTACGGCCCCTTTCCCTGATCCCATTCTTGATTCTGCCGCACGAGCAGTTACAGTTTTGTCTGGAAAAATTCGTATCCATAATTTAGCTCCGCGTTTAGTATAACGAGTAATTGTTCGCCTCGCTGCTTCGATTTGCCTTGAAGTTATCCAATGCGGTTCTAAAGCTTGTAAACCAAAATTGCCAAAGCAAATTTCATTCCCACGTGTTGCTTTTCCTCTCATACGACCACGGTGATATTTTCTATATTTTGTTCTTTTTGGACTTAACATAAATAAATCAATTTAATAAATTTATAATCTTTTTATTTCTCAAAATATTTGTTATTTTGATAAAATTTCACTTCTAAATAGCCAAACTTTAATACCTAAAATACCATAAATTGTATTCGCTTCTTTTGTAGCATAATCAATATCTGCCCGTAGCGTTTGTAACGGCACTCTACCTTCACGGATCCACTCACTTCTTGCCATCTCAGCCCCATTTAAACGACCAGAGACTTGGATCTTTATACCTTTCACATTCTGTTTCTCAGCACGTTGTAAAGCTTCACGAATCGCTCTTCTAAAAGCAACGCGTTTTTCTAACTGTTCAGCCACTAAATCGGCTAAAAGTTTAGCATCTAAATCAACTTTTTCAACTTCAAATACATTAATTATAAGCTGACGATTTGATGGTAATAAGGTTTTTAGATTCTTTAATAATTGTTCTAACTCTAATCCTAAATTACCAATTAAGAGACCTGGTTTTCCTGTTTCAATATTTAATTGAATTTGACTATTTAATCCATTTCGACAAATTGTAACCTTTGCAATACTATTCGTTGTTGCAATATTATTAATATATGTACGAATTTTATCATCTTCTTCAAGAATATTTGCATAATGATCAAAGTTGGAGTACCACTGCGATCGATGTTCTTGTGTAATACCTAATCTAAATCCTAAAGGATGTGTTTTTTGACCCATAAAATTAATCTTTATTAATTTACTAAGTTTATTTTTAATTTCTTTCTTTCATAATAACAGTAATATGACTTGTTGGTTTTAAGATTTTATAGGCTCTACCTTGCGCACGAGGACGAATTCGCTTTAATTTAGGTCCTTCATTAGCGAAAATTTCATTAATGATTAGTTTTTTTTTATCTAAGCCATAATTATGGTTTGCATTCGCGGCAGCAGAGTGAATAACTTGCCAAATTGGACTACCTGCATCATAGGGTAAAAATTCAAGAATCATTAGTGCTTCTTGATATGATCGTCCACGAATTTGATCAATAACTCGACGAATTTTATGTGGCGACATACGAATATATTTAGCTATTGCTTTTACAGATTGTGAATTCGACATAAGTAATTATATTTAATATATAAGATAGTATGAAAGCGATTTAGTTTTTTTAGAGTAATTTAACAATATTTATTTGAAATTAGTTAAATAGAATATACGTTTCAAAACTTACCATAATGTTTCTTGTTTTTTAATTTCTAGTTTTGGTTTATAGAGAAGTTTCAAAGTTAAATAATTAAAAGGCTCAAAATTATTAGAGTTATTTTCTAAAAATTTATTTCGTTTTGATACTTTATTGATATAAATTTCGTGAATCCAAATATCGAATAAATTTATTGATAAATTATTATGCACGGATAAAACTGGCGAATATAGAATAGACAAGAGACTATCTCGTTCACGTGGGTTTGATTGAAAATTATATAGAATATCGTCTATAGCATAATATAAATATTTATTCTCAAAGCTATTTAATATAAGTTTGGCCTTCAATGAAAATTCTTTTTCATATTTTATTTGAAAAATTTTGGATTTTATTTCTGAAAAATCTGGTTCTGGATATTGAATAGGTTTTCCTTCACTTCGATTCGTTGATTTACGTTTTTTTGTAATTAAAAATTCTTCTTTACATTTACATCTTCTGTTTTCATATAAACTCATTAATTTAAAACTAAATTTTATCGTTTTGTTTTTCTATCGGCTCTAATATGAGTTTTAAAAGTTCTTGTTGAAACGAATTCCCCTAATTTATGACCAACTAACTGATCAGAAATAAAGATAGGTACATGTTGTTTACCATTATGTATAGCAATAGTGAATCCTACCATACTAGGTAAAATTGTTGAGGAACGTGACCAAGTTGTGATTGTATCTTTCTTACCAGCTTGATTTAATTTATGAATTTTTTTCAATAAATGATAGGCTACAAAAGGGCTTTTTTTTAATGATCTTGTCATATTAAAAATATTCTAATTAATTTTTAATTTGTTAAAGTACTGATTAAGAGCGACGACGAAGAATATACGCTTCACTTAATTTTTTTCTTTTTCTTGTCTTCATTCCTAATGCTGGTTTTCCCCATGGTGTTAAAGGCCTTGTTCGACCAATGGGTGCTCGACCTTCACCACCTCCATGGGGATGGTCGCAAGGATTCATTACAGAACCACGAACGGTAGGTCTCTTACCCAACCAACGAGTTCTTCCAGCTTTACCACTTTGAACTAAAAATGCATCATTATTACTTATTTCTCCAATAGTTGCTAAACAATTCTTATGAATTAACCGAATTTCTTTTGAAGGTAAGCGTAACGTAACATACTCACCCTCTTTAGCTAAAATTTTTGCTGAGGTTCCAGCTGCCCGAACAATTTGGCCACCTTTAGCTGGAATTAATTCAATATTATGAACTGAGCTACCTAATGGAATTAATTTTAATGGAAGCGTATTCCCAATCCCTAATGGTGAATTAGATCCAGAAATAATTGTATCCCCAACTGTTAAATTTTTTGGATGTAAAATATAACGTTTCTCACCGTCATTATAATAAATCAATGCAATTCTTGCATTTCTATTCGGATCATATTCAATTCCTGCTATATGTCCTTCAATTCCATATTTATTACGTTTAAAATCAATAAGACGATATCTTCGTTTATGACCTCCGCCTCGATGACGAATAGTAATAATTCCTCGATTATTTCGACCTTTATTACGGTGATTTTTTCGAATCAAACCTTTTTCAGGTTTCGTTTTAGTGATTTCACTAAAATCTGAAAGTGCTCGATTTCGTGTTCCAGGTGTATATGATTTATAAAGACGAATACTCATAAACTATATTTTTTTTAGTTAATTAATTAATTTTCGGTAAATAAGTTTATTACATCTCCATCAGCTAACGTTACAATTGCTTTTTTATATTGTGGTTTATAACCAACATAACGACCAACACGTTTTTGTTTACGTGGTAAAAGACAGGTATTTACTTTCATTACTTTTACAGTAAATAAATATTCAATTGCAATTTTAATTTTAAGTTTGTTAGAGTAACGATCAACGATAAAGCTATACTGATTGTTTTCTAAAAGTCTTGTAGCTTTATCAGTGATGATAGGATATTTTATAATTTGTGTTTTGTTAAGTTCTGAAAAGTTAATCACAATAAATCTCCTTTATATAATTTATTGATAAAGACGTTAAAATAATTTGTTTGGATTTTAGTATACTAAAGCTATTTAAATTTGAAGCTGAAATTAATTCAACATTCTTAATATTTTTTGTTGTTAATTTTAGTGTTGAACTTTTTTCAGCAACAATAACTAAAACTCGTTGTTGTAAATTAATATTACAGTTTTTGCAAATTTTTAAAAAATTTTTTGTTTTTGGTTCATCAATTGCATTTTCTAAATCTTCAATAATAACAATATTATTTCTTCTATTATATAAAAGAGTCTGTAAAGCTAAACGTCGTTCTTTTTTATTTAATTTCAATGCAAGTGTTTTCGGTTTAGGCCCAAAAATGACTCCACCACCTTTCCACAATGGTGAACGATTTGATCCTGCTCTTGCTCGACCTGTTCCTTTCTGATTCCAAGGTTTTTTACCACCACCACGAACTTCACTTCGGGTTTTTGTTGAGACTGTTCCTTGTCTTTGAGAATTCGAATGTCGTAGCAAATCTTTATGTATTAAATAATTTCCAGAGTTTTCAAGAACCTTTAATTTTAATTCATATTTAAACGTGGATACTTTACCAGTCACGTCTAGGGGAGTATAATTTACAAATTTTTGAATAGTCATACTTGATTTCAATGTATTCAGTTTTTAAATTGTAACGTCTTTAACTTGAAGAAATAATACTTAATAAATTTCCAGGTTTTCCAGGAACAGAACCTTTGATTACTAAAATATTCTCTTCTAAGTTTATTTGAATAATCTCTAATTTTTGAATTGTGGTAATTTTATTTCCTAGTTGCCCAGCCATCTTTTTACCAGGTAAAACACGACCTGGGGTTGTACCCATACCGATAGAACCAGGTGCTCGATGATTTTTTGAACCATGTGTCATAGGTCCGCGTGTAAAATTATGACGCTTTTGAAGACCAGAAAAACCTTTACCTATAGTTCTTCCTTGAATATTAACAAGTTGACCTATTTTTAATGAATTTAACTTTAAAACTTGGCCAACTTCAAAATTTTCATTAGCATTAGTATGAGTTCGAAATTCTTTTAAATATTTTAAAGGTTGGATATTGAGTTTTTGCAAGTGCCCCAATTTTGGTTGGTTTAATTTTTTATTTGAAACATTACTATACCCAATTTGAATCGCATTGTACCCATCTTTAGTTTTGTTCTTTACTTGTGTAACAATACAAGGCCCAACTTTTAAAATTGTAACTGGAATAATATTGCCAAATTCGTCAAAAATTTGAGTCATGCCAATTTTATTACCTAACAACCCTATCTCCATAATACTCCTCCAAATATATTTTATATTTATTTAACTTTGCTTTTTTAGATTTAACTAAATAATTTAATAAACTAATTTAAACTAGTAAATTATATTTAAATATTATAAAAGATTTAAATATTTTTGTACATATGTGTTAAATAAACAATGTTATTAAAAATATGAAATAGTACGGAGTTTTCCATTTGAAGAATTAAAAGAATATACTAACATACTAATTGTAAATATAATATAAATAAATATAAGAATGGTTAAAGTTGTAGGAATAGATTTAGGAACAACAAACTCAGTAGTAGCTGCAATTGAAGGTGGTCAACCAAGTGTAATTATTAATGCCGAAGGTTTACGAACAACTCCTTCAATTGTTGCATATACAAAGAAACAAGAATTACTAGTTGGTCAAATTGCAAAACGTCAGGCTGTTATTAATCCTGAAAATACATTTTTTTCTGTAAAACGATTTATTGGTTCAAAAGAAGGCGAAATTAGCGCAGATTCTAAACAATTACCTTATAAAGTAACACATGATTCAAATGATAATATTAAAATTAAATGTCCTGCGTTAGGGAAAGAATTTAGTCCTGAAGAAATTTCAGCCCAAGTATTACGCAAATTAATTAATGATGCAACAATATACTTAGGACAAGAAGTTACTCAAGCTGTAATTACTGTTCCTGCTTATTTTAACGATTCACAAAGACAAGCAACAATGGATGCAGGTAAAATTGCTGGTGTTGAAGTTTTACGAATTATTAATGAACCAACCGCAGCATCTTTAGCATATGGTCTTGACAAAAAAGATAATGAAACAATTTTGGTTTTTGATTTAGGTGGTGGAACTTTTGATGTTTCAATTTTAGAAGTAGGTGATGGAATTTTTGAAGTTTTATCGACTGCTGGTGATACTAATCTTGGTGGTGATGATTTTGATAAAGTTTTAGTTAATTGGTTGATAAATGATTTTAATGCAAAGGAAGGAATTGATCTATCTACTGATATTCAAGCTTTACAACGATTAACAGAAGCTGCTGAAAAAGCAAAAATGGAATTATCAACGATTGAAAAGACGACAATTTCGTTACCTTTTATTACAGCTGACAAAACTGGACCAAAGCATATTGAAAAAGACCTTACAAGAAATATCTTTGAAAGTTTATGTGGTGATTTAATAAATCGTTGTAGTGTTCCAGTGGAAAAAGCCTTAAATGATGCACGACTTGAAACATCCGATATTAATGAAGTAGTTTTAGTCGGCGGGTCCACAAGAATTCCGGCAATTCAAAAATTAGTTGAGTCACTAACTAATAAAAAACCAAATCAATCAGTAAATCCGGATGAAGTAGTCGCAATTGGTGCAGCAGTTCAAGCAGGTATTTTAGCTGGTGAAATCAAAGATATTTTGTTATTAGATGTTACACCATTATCATTAGGTGTTGAAACACTTGGTGGTGTTATGACAAAAATTATTGCTCGTAATACTACAATTCCAGTTAAAAAATCAGAAATGTTTTCAACTGCAGTTGATAATCAAACAAATGTTGAAATTCATATATTACAGGGTGAACGTGAATTAATTTCAGGAAATAAAAGTTTAGGTAATTTTCGGTTAGATGGTATTCCAGGTGCTCAACGAGGGATTCCACAAATTGAAGTGACGTTTGATATTGATGTGGATGGTATTCTCTCAGTTAAAGCAAAAGAAAAAGAAACAGGTGTTGAACAATCAGTTACAATTCAAGGTGCTTCAACTTTGAGCGAAAATGAAGTAAAAGAAATGTTAGCTGAAGCTGAAAAATATGCAATGGTTGATAAAGAAAAGCGAGAAAGTATTGACTTAAAAAATCAAGCTGAAGCATTTTGCACTGAAGCAGAAAAAGAACTACTTTCAGTAAAAGATAACGTAGCAAAAGAAAAACAAGAAAAAATTAGACAATTATTAGAAATAATTCGAGAAAATAGTGAAAAGGAGAAAATTGAAAGTTTACCAACTTTATTAGAAGAATTAAAAACTTTAATGAAAGAGGTAATTGCTACTAAGCTAGATACAGAACCTGATTCAATATCGAGCTTAAATGATGTATAGATTTAAATCTATACATCATTAATCAATCATTTTCTTTATATTTCTCGAAAACTGGGAACAGAGGGACTTGAACCCTCACGCCTATCACTAGGCAACGGATTTTAAGTCCGTCGTGTCTACCAATTTCACCACATTCCCTAAAGCTAAATTATACTAACTTGTTAAACATACAATAGAAAATACTGTATATAAAATCAAGATTATAGTTTTAAATTTATAAGGCGGCACCCAGATTCGAACTGGGGAATAGAGAATTTGCAATCCACTGCCTTACCACTTGGCTATACCGCCTATGTTTGATATATAACTATACTTTATTTAATGTTTTATATCTAATTAAAATAAAAGAAACTTCAACATTATTTTGTAAATAATAGTGAAGAGTCGATAAAATAATGTATAATAATACAATAAGGTAAATAGAATTAAAAACCCTTTTATATAAATAAATAGATATGTTTGAAAAATTTACAGAAGGCGCAATTAAAGTAATTATGTTATCTCAAGAAGAAGCACGTCGTATGGGCCATAATTTTGTGGGAACAGAACAACTTTTATTAGGTGTAATAGGTCAACGTCATGGTATTGGCGCACGAGCATTAAAAAAATTGAAAGTTACATTAAAAAAAGCGCGGAAGGAAATTGAGTTATATATTGGTCGTGGTACTGGGTTTGTAGCATCAGAAATTCCATTTACACCTCGAGCAAAACGTGTATTAGAAATGGCGGTTCATGAGGGAAAAGATCTTGGTCAAAATTTTGTAGGAACGGAACATATTTTATTAGCATTAATTGCTGAATTAGATGGTGTAGCCATGAGAACATTAGATAAATTAAATGTCGATATTCCAAGATTAAAAAATCTTGTTTTAACTTATATTGAAGAAACACAAGAAGAAATTTTACGGCCTTTAACACAAGCTGAAAAATTTTTATTAGAACGTGAAAAAAAAGGTAGCCCAACACCAACATTAGATGAATATGCAGAAAATATTACAAAAGAAGCAATTGATGGAAACTTAGATCCTGTTATTGGGCGCCAAAAAGAAATTGATGATGTTATTGCAGTTCTCGCTCGTCGAACAAAAAATAACCCAGTTTTAATTGGTGAACCTGGAGTGGGTAAAACTGCTGTTGCTGAAGGTCTAGCTCAACTTATTTTAACAGAGAAAGTACCTGATTTTTTAGATGGTAGTTTAATTATGGCTCTAGATTTAGGGTCAATTTTAGCAGGTACAAAATATCGTGGTGAATTTGAAGAACGATTAAAAAGAATTGTTGAAGAAGCGCAGACTGATTCATCTGTTATTATTGTTATTGATGAAATTCATACACTTGTTGGAGCTGGAGCAGCTGAAGGAGCTGTAGATGCTGCCAATATTTTAAAACCTGCATTGGCAAGAGGAAAATTTCGTTGTATTGGTGCTACAACAAATGATGAGTATCGAAAGTATATTGAAAGAGACCCAGCTTTAGAAAGAAGATTTCAACCTGTTCATGTTGAAGAACCGAGTGTCGGTACAACAATTGAAATTTTACGCGGATTACGTTCAAAATTTGAACAACATCATACTTTAAGTTACCATGATAAAGCTTTAGAACAAGCGGCTATTTTATCGGATAAGTATGTAGCGGACCGTTATTTACCAGATAAGGCAATTGATGTTTTAGATGAGGCTGGTGCACGTGTTCGTTTAGAAAATCGTCGCTTACCTTTAGGTTTACGAAGTTTAATGCATGAACTTCAAGAAACAATTAAGGATAAAGAAGAATGCGTTAAAGAACACGATTTTGAAGCCGCACGTCAATTAGTTGATCATGAAATGGAAGTTCGAACGCATATTCGAATAATGAAACAATCTGCTTTAGCAAGACAAGTACGTGGAATTACACGTAAAGATGTCGATATGGTAACAGAAACGGATGTTTCAGATGTAGTTTCAAACTGGACAGGAATTCCAGTTACAAAAATTACTGGATCAGAATCAGAACGTTTATTAAAAATGGAAAGTACGATTCATGAGCGAATTATTGGACAAAAACATGCTGTTATCTCAGTTTCAAAAGCTATTCGGCGAGCTCGAGTTGGGTTAAGAAATCCAAACAGACCGATTGCAAGTTTTATTTTTGCTGGGCCAACCGGAGTTGGTAAAACTGAGCTAACAAAAGCTTTAGCAGATTATATGTTCAGTACTGAAGATAGTATGATTAGATTGGATATGTCTGAATACATGGAGAAACATACCGTAGCAAAATTGATTGGTTCACCACCAGGTTACGTAGGTTATAATGAAGGCGGTCAATTAACAGAAGCTGTTCGGTCAAAACCTTATTCCGTGGTATTATTAGATGAAGTAGAAAAAGCACATCCTGATGTCTTTAATTTATTACTACAAATTCTAGATGATGGTCGATTAACTGATTCAAAAGGTCGTCTTATTGATTTCACAAATACTTTAATCATTATGACTACGAATTTAGGTTCTAAAATTATTGAACGTGAAAGTGGTATTAAACCAAAGTCAGAACAAGGTGAACGTGGTTTTAAGATTACTCCAGATGCTGTCTTAGGATGGGAGCCTGTACCAGAACCAATTAAAGATCCGGAAATTTTTGAGCGGGTTCAAAAATTAGTGAATGATGAGCTTAAAAACTTTTTCCGTCCCGAATTTTTAAATCGTATTGATGAAATTATTGTCTTTAATCATTTAACGCGAATGGATATTTGGCAAATTTGTGATTTAATGGTTAAACAAGTTCAAACTCGATTACAAGAAAAAGGAATAAATTTAATTGTTGATTTGTCTGTTCAAGCTTTTATTACGGATGAAGGGTATGATCCAATTTATGGTGCTCGTCCATTACGTCGTGCAATCATGAAATATTTAGAAGACACTCTTGCAGAACAGTGTTTGTCAAAAACATTATATCCAAATACTAAAATTTTTGTACGTCGTAAAAAAGTAGAAGGAACTCTTTTAACTTATACTAACGAGTTAGAAGTAGAAGTTGACATTAGTGATGTTGATCCAACTTTGCTAATAGAATCAAAAGAAAGTAATGACTTATCTTTAACAGAATTAGATCAAAAAGATAAAAAAATAGTCGAAGTAAAAGAAGATAACAATAATTCTGCAGTAACTCGTAAGAAATCTCGGTTTGTTTCCAGATTTTTTAAAAAAAAAGAAGAGTAAAATTTGATGTAAATAAATATGAATTCTGCTAGAATTCATATTTATTTATATCAAATTTTACTGATTCCTATTAACGGTGAACTAGCTGCTGCATAATATTTTTTATCCATCGAACCAGCTAAATAACCTAAACGTCCAGCTTGAACACTAAGATTCATAGCTTTTGACATTTGACTCGGGTTCTGAGCTTGTGCAACAGCAGTATTTAATAAAACACCATCTGCACCGATCTCCATAGCTTCGCTTGCCTGACTTGGTGTCCCAATACCTGCATCTATAATAACTGGAACAGTCGCATTTTCAATTATAATTTTAATATTTGATCTATTATTTAAGCCTTGACCTGAACCAATGGGTGATCCTAATGGCATAATAGCTGCACAACCTAAATCTTCCAGATGTAAAGCGAGCATCGGATCAGCATTTATATAAGGAAGAACTGTAAACCCTTTTTTCACCAAAAAATTTGCAGCTTTTAAAGTACCTATAGGATCTGGTAATAGATATTTAGGATCCGAAATCACTTCTAATTTAACAAAAAAGTTATCTGGTTGTCCAAGTTGACAGGCCAACTCATGCCCTAAGAAAGCTATTCGAATAGCTTCTTCTGCCGTTTGTGAACCAGCTGTATTTGGTAATAGCCATAACTTTTGCCAATCCAACTGATTTAAAAAGTTTGTACTATCATTTTTTAGCTCTGTTGGAAGGCGACGGATTGCAACTGTAACGATATCGCAATGACTTTCTTGTATGCTATTTAAAGCATCTTTCGGTGTTCTATATTTACCAGTTCCTAACATTAAACGAGAATCAAAAAGTTTATCTCCAATTTGTAATTTATCCAAGTTTTGTATCATAAAAATTTGTTGTAGTGATAACTCCCCAGGTAGGACTTGAACCTACGACCAATCGGTTAACAGCCGATTGCTCTACCACTGAGCTACTGAGGATTATATATTCTACAAAGATTATATCATAAGTTTATATAAATCATAAAAACTAGGAAAAATAGAAAAAAGAGTAACAGGTTTAATTTTACTTCAATTATTAGAAATGCGTTTAGATACGCTTTGTTATACTTTAGGTTTTGCGAAAAGTATTGTGCAAGCTTGTTAATTAGTCAATCATAGTCACATAACGATTAATGGTAAAGTGGTAAGTATTCCAAGTTTTCAATGTCGCTTAAATGATGTATTAAGTGCTAAAGAGAAAAAAACTTCTAAATATTTAATTAAAAATAACCTAAAAAGTAACCAAATTATGAATCTTCCTGGTCATTTAAAATTTGAAGCTTCAAAATTACAAGCAACTGGTTTGAATTATTGTGATAGAGCTAATATTCAATTGCAATTAGTTAAATGGGTAACATTATTGGTTTTGGAAAAGTGATTTTATTTTTTTCACTTTTCCAAAAATCATTTCAGAAATTCGGTACTTAGACTTCTTTGAACTCATTTCCACTATGATAATGTTTAATCAACTTAGAGATTAATAAACTGTAAACTGAATAGCTGCCACTATCAAAAGGTGTAAAATAAATTTGAGATAATTTATAATTTGTTCCAAGTGATTGATTAACTGACTGCAATCCGGCAATGGTTTGCTTTAAAACTTCTTCTTTTGAAGTTTGGATTCTGCTTTTATTAATGTTAGGAAAATCCCATTCGATTACTTCAATAGTATTGTCACTTGTGTTTTTATCGTCAAAAGCCACACCTAAAATATTGTCTTGAGATCCTGTTATCCGAATAATCCGGTATATATTATCTTTTTTTAAAAATTCCATTTTGTTGAGTTTTAATTTAATAAATATTGTTAAAATTTATTTTCCCATGGCGCACCATCGAAACGACTTTGAGCACGATTATGTGCTTCATCGTAACCTGAGCCAAATTTTAATTCATAATGTCGTTCCATGCATTCATGCTTAATCCAAATGATATCATTTTGCGTATAAGTTCCATCTTCGAGACGCTTCCAAGCTAAAGCTTGTTGAAGGTCAGAGTCGAATCGTCTACGCTGACCTTCATTTTCACCATACCTGTCAAGATTATGTTCATTATAAAAAACGTGGTCTTTTACGTTTTTAATGTTATCTGCTTTGAAACCTAGATTTCGGGCAATGTCACAAATGTCCATATCGTATTTTTTAATTGACTCATAAATTTGATCAGCTAATTTTTCACCTAAGTCATAAGAACTCTCACGATAAGGATTTTTTAGGATATATATTTCATCAGCAATTTGTATAGTAACGATTTTTGCTTTGCTTTGCTTTGCTTTGCTTTGCTTTGCTTTGCTTTGCTTCGTTAATTCGTTCATAATATTGCTATAATCCCATGAATCAAACGATGGATTTTTTTTCTCAGACTCAGCATTTTTGGTAACTGTGAGACTTCTTAGACCAGCCCCTTTGCTTAATCCTCCAGGTGTTCTGCGCGGAAAAAATAAATCATAAGCTGGAGGATATCTGTGTTCAGCCTCTGGCGGTTGAAACGGATTTGATCGATCTAAGCCCCAACCTGGATTCTGATTAACGGGTACGAAACCGTCTCCCATCGAATATATCAAAATTATCAATACTACAACTGCTGTGGTGCCTACAACACCCCAATCTCCACCACGCAATTCCTTTACTAATTTTAATACTTCTCGATTTGATGATAGTCGTGGATCAGTTAAATACATCAAAAACAATATTTCTTTAGGCGATTTATAAACAATAAGATCTTTTTTTCTTGGAATTACTTTTGCAATTTGAACTTTAAAGTCATGATGATAACTACGCTGAACCCTCACCACTGATGCAGGTGGCATTGGTAAACCTATAGCGTTTACCGATTGTAAATTACCAAACCAAACTACGCTTACTAAAGTAATTATAAGAATTACTCTTTTAGTTTTATCTTTTACATTTGGATTGAGATTTCTTACATTTGGTTTGAGATTTCTTACAAAGATACAAACTGTTTCTTGGTTTTTAGCAACGTAACGATCTATTTCAATTATTTCATCTTTAGTTAAACCCGATGAAATCGAATAATATAATAGTAAACTCATAATGAAATATTTTTAATTTCAATAATATTTAATAGTAATTTGTTACATTATATTTTACATTTTTTTTTTAATAAATTTAAAGAAAGGGAAATACCTTTTTAAAATGTAAACTTTTTTGTAAGTAAATCGTAATTATGAAAGATTTTACCAACTTAATTTCAACTAAGGAATTTTAGTATAAAAAATCGATTTTGCTTTCACAATTGAGTTGGATGTTAATTTCTCAACTTCTAACGTTTTATTTGTTTTCATAAGTAAAGGAAATCGTGGTTTAATTAATTTTAAATCTCGAGCATCTTCAAAAATTATAATAATTGACTTTCTTAACCTTGTCATTTTTTGACGAGACATCTCGATGCCCTAAAATCATAAACGTCATCGTAAGTTAAAAAGTTTTGTAGAAAATAAACAGCCTCATTCTGAATTAATAAATTTTTAGTTTCTTTACTCTATATACTTATAATTATATACATTATATCTAAAATAATAACGTATATAATCATACTTTAAATTAAACCAAAATAATATTAGCTTTTTTTAATAAGTTTAATACAGTATCTGTTGGTTTAACACCATAGCTTAGCCATTTTTTTATTTTTTCTATTTTAAATTTGTATTTTTTTGTAATTGGATCATAATAACCTAATTCTTCTATTGGCCGTCCATCACGACGAGAAGTATTTTCTATAACTACTAAACGATATACCGCTAAACGCTTTCTACCAATTCGTTTTAATCGTAACTTTAACATAAGTTTCTCTATTAATTAATTTTTTAGATCAATAAAAATTAGACTGAAATTAAAAAAATTTTTAACGACGAGAATAATATTCAATGACTAACAATTCGTCTAATTGCAATTGAATATCAGCTCTATCACAATAATTCAAAACGGTTGCTTGTAATTTTGAAGCTTCAAATTTTAAATGACCAGGAAGATTCATAATTTGGTTACTTTTTAGGTTATTTTCAATTAAATATTTAGAAGTTTTTTTCTCTTTAGCACTTAATACATCATTTAAGCGACATTGAAAACTTGGAATACTTACCACTTTACCATTAATCGTTATGTGACCATGATTGACTAATTGACGGGCTTGCACAATACTTTTCGCAAAACCTAAAGTATAGCAAAGCGTATCTAAACGCATTTCTAATAATTGAAGTAAAATTAAACCTGTTACTCCTTTTCGGCGTCGGGCTTCTTTAACATATCTAAAGAGTTGACTTTCTGTTAAACCATAATTGAATTTTAGCTTTTGTTTTTCTTCTAAACGAATAGCATACTCTGTTAATTTTTTACCTATATCTGCATTTGAATCACCTTTTTTACCAGGACGATTTATTTTTTTAGATTTTTTTGTAGTCAAACCCGGTAGTAATCCTAATCGGCGATTAATTTTTAGTTTAGGTCCGCGATAACGTGACATAAAAATGATCTTATTATAACTAATCTTTTATAAATACTTAAATAATATTTTTCAACAAGGGCGAATGACCGGACTTGAACCGGCGAATGGTGGAATCACAACCCACTGCCTTAACCACTTGGCTACACTCGCCATGCTGTATTGACTAATAAACTATCAGATAATATGATTAAATGTCTACTATATATTAAGGAAAATCTAAATAAATTATGAGTGTTATGATTTCATTTACTGTAAATGGTGAAATATATTATACAAAACAAAATCTTGTTCTCTTTGATTTACTTAACTATTTTGATTATAATCAGGAACTTTTAGTTTTAGAATATAATAATCTAGTTTGTAGTAAGAAAAATTGGAGAAATATTTTTATTAAAATTAATGATAAAATCGAAATTGTAACCATTGTTGGAGGTGGATAATTTTATTCCATCATCTAGAATAGAAATAAATATTTCTATTCTAATTTTTTAGCTTGCTTTGGTAAAGACTAAACCATTTGTTTCACCATAACGTTCCATAAACCGCATAAATCGATCCCAAGATTCTGGGCTTTTCATAATATAAATTGATTCAATTGCTTCAGGTTTACCATTTATAAAACGTGCATTTACGTCTCGTGTTTCTAAAGTGCCTTCTTGATCAACTAAATACATACCTGTAATTTCTCCTTCTTTTACAGTACTTTTATCCAAAATATTTGGGTTTTTAAATCTAAAAGTAGCAGTCCCAGTGCTACCATCTCTAGAACGAGTTAAGCGAATATCAGGTAATATCTTTTCATCTAAACCTTTGATGAATTGAATTTTGGCTTCCATAAGTTTTTCCTTTATTTTTAATTTAATTTTCTAATTGATATTAAAACATCTTTTTTTGTATTATTTATATAGTTAAATTGAAAACTGGGGTAGCAGGATTCGAACCTGCGCATAACGGAGTCAAAGTCCGTAGCCTTACCGCTTGGCGACACCCCAAAATTTGAAATAATAAAGTTAGAAATCGAAATATTGGGCAAGAAGGGATTCGAACCCCTGACACCGTAGATCGTAACCACGTGCTCTAGTCCACTGAGCTACATGCCCAAAACGTATTCTATTAAATTCAATATTTATACACTTTACTATAAACTTAGTTGTTCCGTAAAGTTTTAAAAAAATTAATAAAATTTACTTTTAAACTTGCAAAATCAAAAATGATTGAACTATAGTAAAATATATAATCTTCTTACTTAGAATTATTTAAAAAACTAGACATGGCAAAAAAAATTCTTTATCAAGATAATGCAAGACGTGCGTTAGAACGAGGAATGGAAATTATGGTTGAAGCGGTTTCCGTAACATTAGGACCGAAAGGACGAAATGTAGTTTTAGAAAAGGCTTACGGTTCCCCCCAAATTGTCAATGATGGGGTCACGATTGCAAAAGAAATTAATTTAAAAGATCATATTGAAAATACTGGTGTTTCATTAATTCGTCAGGCTGCTTCAAAGACAAATGATGTAGCAGGAGATGGTACTACAACAGCTACTGTATTAGCATATGCTATGGTTAAAGAAGGTTTAAAAAATGTCGCTGCGGGAGCCAATCCAATATCGATTAAATTAGGTATGGAAAAAGCAACTCAATATTTAGTGAGTCAAATTAATGAATTTGCTCAACCAGTCGAAGATATTACTTCAATTCAACATGTAGCTACAATTTCAGCAGGTAATGATGAAATAATTGGTTCACTTATTGCAAATGCTTTAGCTGAAATTGGAAAAGAAGGAGTTATTTCTTTAGAAGAAGGAAAAGGAGTTAAAACCGAGCTTGAAATCACGGAAGGAATGAAATTAGAAAAAGGGTTTATTTCACCTTACTTTATTACAAATACTAATAAAATGGAAGTATCTTATGAAAACCCATATATTCTTTTAACGGATAAACGAATTACCTTAGTTCAACAAGATTTATTACCTATCTTAGAGCAAATTACAAAAACAAAACGTCCTCTTCTTATTGTCGCGGAAGATGTAGAGAAAGAAGCACTAGCTACTTTAATCTTAAATAAACTACGTGGAATTATTAACGTTGTAGCAATCCGAGCTCCAGGCTTTGGTGAATTGAGAAAACAAATGTTAGCTGATCTAGCTATTTTAACCGGTGGAACTGTAATTACTCAAGATGCGGGTTTAAGTTTAGATAATGTTCAACTTAGTTTATTAGGTCAAGCACGTCGAATTATCGTTAATAAAGAAACTACCACTATTGTTGCTAATGGTAAAACGCTTGAAGAAATTAAAAGTAGATGTGAACAGTTACGTAAACAAGTCAATAATGCAGATACAGGTTATGAAAAAGAAAAATTACAAGATCGAATTGCTAAATTATCTGGTGGAATAGCTGTAATTAAAGTTGGGGCTATTACAGAAACAGAAATGAAAGATAAAAAATTACGTCTAGAAGACGCAATTAATGCTACACGTGCAGCTATTGAAGAAGGAATTGTTCCTGGTGGTGGAGCAACACTAGCTCATTTATCAGAAAATGTAGTAACGTGGGCAAAAAATAACTTGAATGAAGATGAATTTATTGGAGCAATAATAATCTCTCGCGCAATTTTAGCTCCGCTAAGAAGAATTACTGAAAATGCTGGTATTAATGGAGCAGTAATTATCGAGCAAGTACAACAACAAGAATTTGAAATTGGTTATAATGCAGCAAAAAATGAATTTGGAAATATGTACGACGAAGGTGTAGTAGATCCTGCGAAAGTTACTCGATCAGCATTACAAAATGCAACTTCAATTGCTAGCATGATTCTAACAACTGAATGTATTATTGTAGATGAGGGTGTTGGCTTTGCCTAATATAATAAGTAGATGGTATAATCATTTTTTTTTACCTATAAACATAAACATAAACAAAACAATTATAATTATGTATCTTGGTTTTAGTAATGACCGAAAAGCTTTAGGTTATTAAGTTTTGTGCCAGCCCTCTTCTCAAATTAAAGTATTGGTAATTAACGATTCAATTTATGATAATGTAGTAGTATCAATTTTAAAGTTGAAACGTAAATTAAGAAAAAGAATTTTTGTAATTTGTTTAGGATTTACCCTTTGTTTTAGTAGTATCCAACCATGTCAAGCGATAGGTTTAAGTATGCCTCCTACTTCATTAGTAAGAACTCAGCCAAATCGTGAGCTTCTGGTTAAAGTGAAAAGTCTCAAAGTAATTACAAAACCCCCCGATCGTATTTTTTATAATTCAAGCAAAGAAATATTGTTTTTAATAGGTTTAACTGATCCTCAATTTTATTCTAATGGAGAAGTTTCGAAAATTATAAAAAAATTAAGGGGCGGCGTTAGCTTAGAATTAGGACTTCTTATATTATTACTCTAATATATGGAGG